>JAEEGI010015118.1_pt1 | contig 16117 bp, 14 predicted proteins | sample 8958751 | NCBI WGS metagenome assembly JAEEGI01 (sample SAMN16246545, study PRJNA631951) | gut metagenome | biome: gut microbiome; feature: rumen; material: KS-attached | host: Bos | place: Iran: Karaj | collected 2018-10
CCTGGGGCCTTTACGAAGGCGGAATAGGACTTGTGTCCAGCTACCCCGGAACTCCTTCCACGGAAATAACCGAAGAGCTGGCCAAATACGACGATCTTCACAGCGAGTGGGCGCCCAACGAAAAGGTAGCCCTTGAGACCGCTTTCGGCGCGTCTCTGGCCGGTGTTAGATCTGCCTGCGCAATGAAGCACGTAGGCCTTAACGTTGCCGCCGATCCGCTTTTCACGATGTCCTATACAGGCGTAAACGCAGGCTTGGTGGTGTGTGTGGCGGACGACCCTGCCATGCATTCCTCGCAGAACGAGCAGGATTCCAGACACTACGCCATAGGAGCCAAGCTTCCCATGCTTGAGCCGTCGGATTCCGCGGAAGCGCTGCAGTTCGCAAAAGATGCGTTCGAGATATCGGAAAAGTACGACACCCCGGTGCTGCTGAGGATGTGCACAAGGGTATCGCACAGCCAATCCATAGTGGAGACAGGCGATCGCGTCATAAGAAAAAAGATCCCTTACGAAAAGAAAGCATCGAAATACATAATGATGCCCGGCTACGCAAAGCTCCGCCATCCGATCGTGGAAGAACGCACCAGGAAGCTGGAAGAGCTTGCCGAGGACTGCCCCTACAACAGAGTAGAGTGGGGCGGCAGGGACATAGGCATCATAACCTCCGGAACTTCCTATCAGTACGTTAAGGAAGTGTTCGGGGACAGCGCAAGCGTGCTGAAGATAGGCATGCCCAACCCGCTGCCGGCAAAGCTGATAACAGATTTCGCAAGCAACGTGGAGACGCTCTACGTCATAGAGGAGCTGGACCCCGTAATAGAGAACTTCTGCAGGACTCTGGGACTGGACCCTGTAGGAAAAGAAAAGTTCTCCATAATAGGCGAGTTCTCGCAGAGGACCATAGCAGAGGCATTCGGACTGGATCCCAAGGAGACGGTAAAGGCCGACACCCAGCCTCCCGCAAGGCCTCCGGTAATGTGCTCCGGCTGCCCGCACAGAGGAATGTACTACGTGCTTGCCAAGAACAAGATAACAGTGCTGGGCGACATAGGCTGCTACACCCTTGGCGCTGCGCCTCCGCTGTGTGCTCTGGATTCCACGCTCTGCATGGGCGCTTCCGTTTCCGGAATACACGGTTTCCTGAATGCGGACGAGGCCATGTCGGATAAGACCGTAGCCGTAATAGGAGACTCCACGTTCATCCATTCGGGCGTTACCGGTCTTATCAACATAGCTTACAACGGTTCCAACTCCACGGTCATAATCCTGGACAACTCCATTACAGGCATGACCGGTCACCAGCAGAACCCCACCACCGGATACAACATTAAAGGCGATCCCGCCGGCAAGGTGGATCTGGAGGCTCTGTGCAGGTCCGTGGGAATACGCCGCGTACGCGTGGTGGATCCCTACGATCTCAAGACCTGCGAAGAAGTCCTTAAGGAAGAGCTTGCGGCGAAGGAACCGTCCGTCATAATCTCCAGACGTCCCTGCGTACTGCTGAAGTACGTAAAGCCGAAGAAACCGCTCAAGGTGGACGCGGACAAATGCCGTTCCTGCAAGATGTGCATGAAGCTCGGCTGCCCGTCCATAGCGATGAAGGACGGCAAGGCTCACATAGACGAAACGCTCTGCGTTGGCTGCGAAGTATGTCCGCAGCTCTGCAAGTTCGACGCGATAGTAAAGGAGGATTGATCCATGAGCACTACAAACATAATGATAGTAGGCGTAGGCGGACAGGGAAGCCTCCTGGCGTCCAAGCTGCTGGGAAACCTTCTGGTAGCCGAGGGATACGACGTTAAGGTATCCGAGGTCCACGGAATGAGCCAGCGCGGCGGAAGCGTGGTAACCTACGTACGCTTCGGCGATAAAGTCTATTCTCCGCTGGTGGAAGAGGGCGAAGCCGATTTCATACTCTCCTTCGAAAAGCTCGAGGCTGCCCGCTGGGCGCCTTGCCTTAAGAAAGGCGGCACCATAATAGTAAACACTCAGGAGATAGATCCGATGCCGGTTATTACAGGCGCTGCGGAGTATCCCTCGGGCATACTGGAAGAGCTTAAGAAAAAAGGCGTCGACATAGACGCGGTGGACGCGCTGTCCATAGCTCAGAAGGCCGGCAGCGCCAAGGCCGTAAACATAGTTCTTCTGGCACGGTTTGCGAAGCGCTTTACGATCCCAGTCGAAAGCTGGGAGACTGCCATCGCAAATACCGTCGCCCCGAAGTTCGTGGAAATGAACAGAAAGGCTTTCGAACTGGGTTACAACGCTTAGTACCACAGTCAGTCGAAAGGAAAGAACAATGCCTACAAACTATTATCAGAAAGACATCGAGACCATGCCCCGCGAGCAGATACGCGCTCTGCAGGAGGAAAAGCTCAAGAAACAAGTAAAACACGTATACGAACACGTTCCGTACTACAGAGATCTTATGGACAAGAAGGGCGTTAAGCCGGAGGACATAAAGACTCTGGACGACATTCAGAAACTGCCGTTCATCTCCAAGTACGATCTCCGCGAGACCTACCCCTACGGAATGCTTGCAGTTCCTCTTACGGACTGCGTGCGCATCCAGTCCACGTCCGGAACCACAGGAAAGAGGGTAATAGCTTATTATACCCAGCACGACGTGGATCTTTGGGAAGAATGCTGCGCCAGAGCCATAGCCGCTGTTGGCGGTACCCCGGAAGACGTAGTACAGGTAGCTTACGGCTACGGACTGTTCACCGGAGGCCCCGGACTCAACGGAGGTTCCCACAAGCTGGGATCTCTTACGCTGCCCATGTCCAGCGGAAACACGGACAGGCAGATCCAGTTCATACAGGATCTTAAGGCAACGATACTTTGCTGCACTCCGTCCTACGCGGCCTACATAGGCGAAGCAATGAAGGAAAAAGGGATAAAGCCGGAAGACAATACCCTTAAGGCCGGCATCTTCGGCGCGGAGCCATGGACCGAGGAGATGCGCAGAGACATCGAAAAGTCCCTGGGAATAAAGGCTTACGACATCTACGGACTTACCGAAACGTCCGGCCCGGGCGTAGCTTTCGAGTGCGAAGAGCAGCACGGCATGCACATCAACGAGGACCACTTCTACGCGGAGATAATAGATCCGGAGACCGGCGAAGTGCTTCCGGAAGGCTCCGAAGGCGAACTGGTGTTCACCTCGCTGGATAAGGAGGCTTTCCCGCTTCTCCGCTACCGGACAAGAGATCTTTGCGTCCTGACGAGCGAGCCTTGCTCCTGCGGAAGGACCTTCATCCGCATGAAGAAGCCGAAGGGCCGCAGCGACGACATGCTGATAATCCGCGGAGTGAACGTATTCCCGTCGCAGATCGAGACCGTTCTTCTGAACGAGGGCTACGCGCCCAACTACCGCATAGAGATCGACAGAGTAAACAATACGGATACCCTGGATGTGTACGTGGAGCTTACTCCGGAACGTTTCGCGGATACCGTCAGCGAGATCGACAGGATGGAAAGAGAACTCGCCGGCGCAATCACCAACATCCTGGGAATACACCCGGTGATCCACCTGGTCGCGCCCAAGTCCATACAGCGCAGCGAAGGCAAGGCCGTCCGCGTAATAGACAGAAGGAAACTTCACGATTAAGGAGGCAGAAAGATGGCTATTCAGCAGCTTACGATCTTTGTAGAGAACAAAAAAGGCAAACTGGTCGAGATAACTAAGATGCTTGCCGAGAACGGCATCAACATGAGGGCTCTGTCCATCGCGGACACAAGGGACTTCGGCATCCTGCGCCTCATAGTGGACGATATCCAGAAGGCGCTGGTCGTGCTGGCGGAGAACGGCGTGATGGTAAAGATAACGGACGTCGTTGCCGCGGAGCTTCCGCATAAGCCGGGCTCGCTCAACGCCACGCTTACCGTGCTGGCGGACGCCGGAGTCAACGTAGAATACCTCTACGCGTTCCTGTCTTCCAAAGGGCAGGGCGCATACGTGGTGCTCCGCGTGGCGGACAACGCTGCCGCGGAAAAGGTCCTTAACGAAGCAGGTTACAGGACTCTGAGCATGGACGACGAGATGGAATTCTGATGCATAATTATTGATTAACAGGATTAATTATTCAACTATGGACCGGTATTGACGGGCCGCCCGACAGGGCGACTGCGCGTACCGGTCTTTTATACACACCTGTTTATTTATTATCATTTTAATAGTTTTTGGTTGATTCTTACACCAAAAGCGTTATAATGATTATGAAGCATTATGGCTTTTTATGATTTGAATTATGAATATTACTGAATACATCGACAAACTGAAAGCGCGCTATACGCGCTGGTACGACGTTCTGGAAGACGAGCAGGACCTGGAATATTATGACGTGGATCTCCGCGCCAATTATTTCGTCACCGGCACCAAGCACATGCTCTCCAAGAAGATCAAGCTCTTTACGGTGGAGGAAGCGGAGTACTGCTTCGTAAAGAAGTTCGACAGGCCCATAGACGCCGGGGACGTAAGCCACTTTACTTTCGTCCTGGAGCGCGCCGTTGAGGATCTTGTCCATCCGGACGCAAACCACAAAAGGTCCGTCATTACGGGCGTCATGGTAACGGACAGCGGCATAGAACCGGAAGCGCTTCAGTTTGCTAAGAAATATAAAAAAGTAACGAATTACAATATGATGGTATTCGGCTGGAGCGAGATAAGGCTTGTCCTTGTCGACACGGCGGAGGAGAAGATATATCACAATATCAAGACCAACGTCGCCGATAAGAAATACGTAAAAAGGCTTTACGATTTCTTCAAGGCCTCCGGCAAATAACTTTCGGGACCGCATGCGGTTCAGCATTTTTTCTATATCAGTCATAATTTAATAACGAAAGGAGATTAATTATGGCAAGTTTAGTAATCGTAGTAGGTGCTGTGATATTCCTCATCGCATCCGGCACTTACGCCAAGCGCATTGAAAAAGCTTGGGGAATCGATGGCGACAGACCGACTCCGGCTCATACTCTTGAAGACGGCGTCGACTATGTTCCCGCTCCCAAGATGGTTCTGTTTGGCCACCACTTCGCTTCCATCGCAGGAGCTGCTCCTGTAGTAGGCGCGATCGGTGCCAGCCAGTTCGGATGGCTTCCGGTAGCTATCTGGTGCGTAGTCGCTGGTGTATTCATCGGCGGCGTTCAGGATTTCGGCGCACTGTTTGCTTCCGTAAGACATGGCGGCAGATCCATCGGTGACGTAATCAGAGAGTATGTAGGAACCTCCGGAAAGAGACTCTTCTGCATATTCGCTTGGTTCACCACCATTCTTCTTGCAGCTGCATTCTTCGATATCGTAGCTAACACCTTCGTTACCGCTCCTGCAGCTGGAACAGCTTCCCTGCTGTTCATCTTCTGGGCTATTCTGTACGGCCTTGCCACCAACAAGCTTGGTCTTAACAGAAACGTCTGCACAGTTATCGGTGTCATCCTCACATTCGGAAGCGTATGGCTCGGAATCCAGTTCCCGCTCGTACTCTCCCACACTGTCTGGATCTGGATACTTGTTGTCTATGTACTCATCGCTGCGATAGCTCCTGTATGGATCCTGCTCCAGCCGAGAGACTTCCTCAACAGCTTCCTGCTCTACGCAATGATGATCGGCGCGGTTATCGGTATCGTTATCGCTCACCCGTCCATCCAGATGCCTGCGTTCACCGGTTTCTATGTAAACAACACCCCGCTGTTCCCGATCCTGTTCGTAACTCTTGCTTGCGGCGCTGTTTCCGGATTCCACTCTCTGGTAGGTTCCGGTACCACCTCCAAGCAGGTCGACAACGAAAAGGATATGAGAATGATCGGCTACACCGGAATGTGCCTCGAGTGCTTCCTCGCACTTGTTGCTCTTGTTACCGTTATGTGGCTGCCCTCCGACATCCGTGCTGAAGTAACCGCCAACGGCGCTCTGTATGTATTCGCCTATGGTCTTGGTAACTTCCTGCAGGTTATCGGAATCCCGTTCCAGATCGGTCAGACCTTCGGTACTCTTGCTCTGTCCGCATTCGCGATGACCACACTGGACACCGCTATGAGACTTGCAAGATACATCTGCCAGGAGTTCGCCGCTGGCGACAAGCCGGTAGAAGAAGCCCGCAAGACCGTCAAGAACCCGCTCGTACAGCCCTGGCCGGCTAACCTGCTCGGACTGGTAGTAGCTACCGTTCTCGCATTCTTCGGTTATGGCAAGATCTGGAGCATATTCGGATCCGCCAACCAGCTGCTCTCCGCTATCGCTCTTATGGGTATCATCCTGTTCCTCAAGAGCATCGGAAGAAAGTACAACATGTGCCGTATCCCGATGATCTGGATGATGTGCGTTGCTATCTGCGCTCTCGCGTGGAACCTCTACATCAACATCGGAAAGAACTGGGCTCTGGTAATCATAGCTGCGCTGCTGCTCGTAGTTGCCATCATCCTCTTCATCAGAGGATTCACTTCCATGTCCAAGAAGCCGGAAGTTGAGGCTGCCAGCGACAAGTAATCAGCTTCGGAGCAACTCATGATAAAGATCACCGTATCCGATTCGCTTAAGGATCATCTGAAAAAGAAGAAGGCGACAGCCATCGTGGTCGACAGGTACAGGCCAAACCGTACCTGCACTACCAACGGGGTGGAGCCGATGATCGTCATCGAACCGCTTACGGACGACGCTTACCGTGAGAAGTTAAGATCATCAAGATACGTATCGGCCGAAGTCGACGGTGTGGAGATCTTCTTTACGCCGGAACTGAGGTTTTTCGGAAACGAGATAAGTTTTGACTATGCCGGCCGCATCTTCAAGGATATAAAGAGCAGCGGGATATTCTTCCCGAGCGCTTTCTCCTCTGATGGTGCCGGAGTAAAAATACAAAATATTTTTTACGTAAAGTAGCCGGCATAGCCTTATTCCGGAGGCTGAAATGATCAAGATATCCGTAACCGAAGCGTTAAAGGACTATCTCAGAAAAAAGAAAGCCGCCGCGCTGTTCCTTGGCCCGTATGAGGGGGGCCATTGTTACGGCCGCCTGGCGCCGCCTCTTTGGGCTGAGCCTGTCCCCGACAAGAAAGAGTTCTACAGGCACCACAACATAAGGTGCGTGCATGTGGAGGTCGACGGGATAGAAATAATGTTCGATCCCTGGCTCAAGTATTACGGCGACGAGATCAAGATCGATTACAGAGGACGCCTCCTTAAAGATGTGAAGTGCGAGGGCCTCATATGCCCGGGAATATTCTCTCCGGACGCGTACGGCAAGAACATCAAGAACATCTTTTTCGAAAACAGCAGATAACGTATTCAGGCACAAAGACAGGAGTTTTTTATGGTAAAGATAACAGTAACGGACGCGCTCAGAGATTATCTTAAGAGCAAGAATGCTTTCGCGATGGTCGTCAAGGTCTATGAACAGGGCGGCTGCTGCGTGGGAGGCGTCGAGCCCCTGCTTATCTTTGAACCGGTTACCGATAAGAACTATCACGAAAAACTTAAAGGTTCGAGATACGTTGCGGCCGAAGCCAACGACGTGGAGATATTCTTCAAGCCGGATCTGAGATATGTCGGCGACGAGATATCTTTCGATTATGCCGGAAAGATCTTCAAGGACATCAAGTGCTCGGGCGTTTACAGCCCCGGCGCTTTCTCCGGAGGTCAGCAGGGCAACAGCATTCAGAATATCTTCTTCGAAAGTTGATCTGAAATTACCAATGGTGCAGCCTGCGGAGCAACATCCGCAGGCTGTATTGCTTTATTAAGAAAGGGATCCGCAAATGAAAAAAGTAGCCATACTCGAGAACCTCGGAATATCCGCGGAAGCGCTCGAAGAGTTTAAAAACAAGTTCGCCGGAGAAGTCGAATTCTCCGAATACGCAAAGACGTTCGACGTACCGACACTTATAGAAGAGGCGAAAGACGCGGATGCCGTTATGATAGCCAACATGCCTCTGCCCGGCGCTGTCATATCCGCCTGCGACAAGCTGAGGTTCATAGACGTAGCGTTCACCGGCGTGGATCACGTGGATCTTAAGGCTGCCGCGGCAAAGAACATTAAAGTCTCCAACGCTTCCGGTTTCTCCAACGAAGCGGTATCGGAACTGGTAATAGGCATGGCGATCTCCGTACTCAGGAACATTACTGAGACGCAGGTCCGCGCCCGCACCGGCGGCACCAAGGACGGTCTGGTAGGCTGCGAGCTCATGGACAAGACCGTCGGCATCGTAGGCTGCGGAAGGATAGGAAGACGCACCGCGGAGATGCTCCGCGTATTCGGCTGCGACATCCTTGCCTACAACAGAAACATACATAAGGACATGCCGGAATACATAAAGCAGGTGTCTCTGGAGGAACTGCTCCGCGCGAGCGACATAGTTGTGCTCCATTGCCCGCTCAACGATTCCACACGCGGCATGATCGATTACGGCAAGCTCTGCATGATGAAGAAGTCCGCGATACTCATCAACGTGGCCCGCGGACCCGTCACCAACGAGGACGATCTGGCCCGCGCCCTTAAAGAGGGCGTGATAGCCGGAGCGGCTGTGGACGTGTTCACCAAGGAGCCTCCGCTGCCGGAGGACACCCAGATGCTGCAGGCGCCCAACACGCTCGTAACTCCCCACATTGCGTTCGCTACGAAGGAGTCCATGCTCAGGCGCGCCGCCATCGTGTTCGACAACCTCAGAGCCTGGCTCGACGGCGGTCAGAACAACATAATCGTCTAATATAATAGAGTAAAAAACGCGTTCCGCGGATTACCATTTTCTTATTGACAAACACATTCATTTAGATTAAAATCTTGAATGTTCTGTTGGTAACGGTCAGGCTTCCTGCCCCTGCCATTAATGCACCGGGGTGTGGCGCAGCTTGGTAGCGCATCTGCTTTGGGAGCAGAGGGCCGCACGTTCAAATCGTGTCACCCCGACCAAAGCGAAAAAGTCCCGCGCATAGCACGCAGGAACAGCGGAACGCTTGTGTGGGCCCTTAGCTCAGTTGGTCAGAGCATCCGGCTCATAACCGGCAGGTCCCGGGTTCAAGTCCCTGAGGGCCCACCACATAAGCCCAGTTAGCTCAGTTGGTAGAGCAGTAGACTGAAAATTTACGTGTCCTTGGTTCAATTCCGAGACTGGGCACCAAAAAGTCCGAAGTATAAGCTTCGGACTTTTTCTTTTTCGTTTTGAACCGCGTCGATGTGAGGCATATGAAAAGGCCGGGGCATTAATCTGCTCCGGCCTTGTTTTTCGATGGATCGCGGTTACTCTTCTATGAGCTTTATGGTCTCGATCACTACGTTGTTCACCGGAACGTCCTGCTTGTAGAAGCCGCGTGTGCCGGTGCGGGTCTCGGCTATCTTGTCCAGAACGTCGAAACCGTCCGTAAGCTTTCCGAACGCCGCATACTGCCTGTCCAGATGCGGAGCGTCCCTGTGCATGATGAAGAACTGCGAGGACGCGGAATCCGGAACGTTGGTCCTTGCCATGGACAGCACGCCTCTGGTGTGCTTAAGGTCGTTCTTTACGCCGTTGGCCGCGAACTCGCCTTTAATGCTGTCTGCGTCTCTGCCGCGGAAGTTCTCGTCGTATCCGCCGCCCTGGATCATGAATCCGGGGATGACTCTGTGGAAGATAAGTCCGTCGAAGAAGTTCTCTCCGATAAGCTTAAGGAAGTTCTCCACGGTGATGGGAGCGGTCTCGGGATAGAGCTCCGCCTTCATGGTGCCGTAGTCTTTTACGATTATTTCTATTTTGGGGTTGGGCATTTGGTTTTCTCCTTATCGTTTTGTTTTTATTGATTATACCAAATCATCGCATCCAGTTCAAATGAATGCGGAATAGTCCGTTTGCGGATGGCCGAGGCATATAGTATAATGCTTTTGTATCAAAAGTACGAACAAGTTGCATTTTTGCATATCAAAGATATTGATTCAAGGAGCTTAACATGCGTGTAATACTTGGATATCTGCTTCAGGAAGTGATCGACACCCGGTTCATATACGATGAGGGGGTCAACGATCGCTGGATCTCCGAAATAAGAGAGTACATACCGTCGGAACCCGCGCGTACGGATGTTCTTTACGTCGTTTCGGAAAATACAGAGCTGGCTAATTCGGATGCTGTGCCCGGATCCTTGCCTATACTGCTTCCGGAGATGCCGGAAGGTGATGTTCACCCGGCTTTCTCGCCGATCATTACAGACGGATCCGCGGATTACCGCGCGGTCGTTCAGGCGCTGCGCGATGAGTTCCGCAGGATGGAAGATCTTAACCTTACTTTGTACCAGGCATCCTGCTGCGGAAGCGGTTTGGAAGAACTGATCAACATCGTAGGCAATTATACTCCGAACCACATCTACATCGCAGACATGAGCTTTAAGGTCCTGGCGTATACGGACCGTCCCTACATGAACGAGATGAGCGCTTCGTGGAGATACCAGGTCCTGCACGGCTATCTTCCGGTGCACGTAATGAAAGGGCTTATCGAGAACGGAGAGTTCGAGGCGCTGAACGGCTATCATAACGCGGCGCATCATTACTCCAAAAGCTTCTACGTTCCGTTCGCGACCCGAAACATATTCCTTAAGAACCGCCCGCAGGCTCATCTTTTCGTAGTAGACATGATAACACGTCCTTGCTATAAGGACCTTGTGCTTGCCCAGATCCTGGGAGATTTCCTTGAGCAGAACATCTACATCCTTTCGCAGTTCAGCCCGGAAAGGATCAGCGGTAATTTCGAGGCGTTCTTCAACGACATCCTTGTCGGAGGCTGTACGGACAAAGATCTGATCCAGAGCCAGATAAGCCTTATGGGCTGGGAGAGCGACGGACAGTACGGCATTGCGATCATAGACATTAAGGGAAGGGACGAGGGCATTCAGAAGACTCTCATGTACGAGATCGAGAGCAAGACCAAATGGATGTGCTTCCGTCACGAGAGCGATCTGGTGATAGTTGCGTCTGTAGGAAGCGGATCCGGCGGGACAAACCGCCTGTCCCTGAAGGAGATGACCGAGCGTTACAGCGTCCAGACTGTGGTAGGAGTACCGTTCCGGGGTCTTCTTAATCTGGGTCAGCAGTATGATTTCCTTAATAAGATCCGCGAGCTGAGCAACATCCCGGGCGTCTGCAGCGGGCAGAACTTCATCGAGTCCAGAAATCTTGCCATCCATTATTATGTGGAAGGCCTTCGCTGCGACTCCGTATCCAGGAGCTTGTGCAGCCCTGATGCGGAACTGCTTCTGGCTCACGATAACGAGAACGGTACGGAACTGTTCGGTACATATCTTGCATTCCTTCTGAACGACAGGAACCTGGTCAGGACGGCAAAAGAACTGAACATCCACAGAAACACCCTGGTGTACAGGATCGAAAAGATACACGAACTGATCCATACGGATGAGGAAGATTATTACCAGAAAATGCACCTGATCCTGTCGATGCTCATCCTGCAGCGGGAATCCGTGGAGAATAATATGTGATTTGTATGATTAGTACAATAATATTGAAAGGATTTTGTACCATTTAAGCCCTCGGCTTAGGGCGCAGCCAGGGAAATTAAGCATCAGAATCCATGTTCTTTGTGTATGATCGGCTAAAAGAAGAGACCAACGTCTAAAGCGTTGTACGAACAATACAAACAAATAATTATCATTCGGCATTAGTGCCGTTGAGAGCTGTAAACCTCTTTGTCTATACTGAACACGTAAGTCCATATGGACCGCAATCATCTCAGTATCATCAAGGAGGTTTTTCTGATGAACAAAGGTATCAAGACTCTGTGGGGCATCTCCGAAGTAGGATTCTTCATGATGTCCAGCATGGAGACCATGTTCCTGGTCTTCTTCCTCACCAACGTGGCGCTGCTCCCGCTGCCGATCGTAGGCGCGATCACCGGATTCAGCGCTCTTGCCGATGCTGTCTCTGCCATCGTTGCAGGCATAGTAATCGACAAGGTAACATTTAAGAACGGCAAATACCGCCCCTGGCTGCTTATTTGCCCGCCGTTCGTTTCATTCTTCTTCGTATTCTGCTTCACCAAGATCGGCGGAGACGTGACTGCGGGAATCATCATCGGAATAGGCTACATCCTGAGCCACTTTATCTGGAACCTTTGCTGGACCGCAAACCGCAACATGATTCAGGTAATATCCCGCGACCCGCAGGATCGCGCTTGGCTCTCCTCCAGGATCGGAGTAGGCAGCAACATCGGTAAGATAATGAACTCCCTGGTAGTTCCTCTCATGACATCCGCGATGCTTGGCGTAATGAGCGGTGTAAAAGCATACACTATTATGGCCATAGTGTTCGTCTGCATCTTCATGATCTGCTACTTCATCCACTACGGTATCACAAAGGGTTACGACACCACCGAATCCAACGGCAAGGCCATAACCTTCAAGCAGATAGGAAAGAGCCTCGTCAACAACGGTCAGCTGCTTGCTTTCTTCCTTCACGACGCGATCCGTCAGATAGCGTTCATAGGTATAGGCTCCCTCACCAGCTATTACTGCGTGGTAGTTCTGGGCGACCAGAAGAAGGCTACCCCGCTCCTCGTAATGTTCTACATCGGTGCTGTAATAGGCGGATTCCTCGCCCCGAGCGTCGTTAAGAAGATCGGTACCAAAAAGACCAATCTTCTGGGCGTCATCGGATGGGGTGTATGCCAGGCTCTGGTTCTGGTAGTTCCGGATAACGTAATAATCATCGGAGCTCTTCTGCTGATAGGTCAGATCTTCTTCGGCATGAGCTACGGACTTACCGTAGGAATGTACGCAGCATGCGGCAGCTACGGCGAATGGAAGAACGGCGAATCCCCGAACGGCCTTATCATGGCGTTCTGCTCGCTGGGCGTCAAGGTGGCTGTAGCTCTTCGCGGCGTTGCAATAACCGCTTTCCTCGGAATAATCAAGTACGATCCGCTTGCAGCGATCACTCCCGAGACCCAGTCTCACATAAAGAGCATGTACGGATTCTTCCCGGTCATCTTCATAATCGTGTCTCTCGTTCCGTACATCTTCTACAAGCTGGATGACAAGCGTCTCAGAGAGATGGAAGCCGAGATCGCAGCTCGTAAGACCCAGGAATAATAAAAACAGAGAGAAGGTAATGCAATGCTTACAAAAAGACAAAATCTTCTAGAGACTATCCACGGCGGAAATCCGGACAGATTCGTAAACCAGTTCGAGCCTTTCGCGATAATCCGTAACTCCCCGTACATGATCAACAACGCTGCTCCCGTTAAGGGCGGCCCCAGAGTCGTAAACGCATGGGGCGTAACGCTGGAGTTCCCGGAAGGCACTCCCGGAGCGTTCCCCGTACATACGGAAGATAAGATAGTCTGCAAGGATCTTGAACACTGGCGCGACTATGTCCATGCGCCTAAAGTCCACTACGACGAGTCCGAATGGACACCTTTCGTGGAACAGGCCAAGGCCGTGGACCGCAAGGATAAGTTCGTTACAGGCATGGTCTTCCCGGGGATCTTTGAGCAGTGCCATTATCTTCTGGAGATACAGAACTGCCTGCTTGATTTCTACGTGGAACCGGCTGCGCTGAAGGAGCTTATCGACTACATAGCCAACTGGGAACTGGATTATGCAAAGGAGATCTGCGACCACTACCACATTGATGCTCTGTTCCATCACGACGACTGGGGAACACAGCGTTCCACATTCATGTCCGTGGACATGTTCCGCGAGTTCCTGCTGCCGGCATATAAGGCGGTGTACGGATACTACAAGGAACGCGGCGTAGAGGTAATAGTGCACCACTCCGATTCCTACGCGGCAACGCTCGTTCCGTCCATGATAGAGATGCAGATGGATATCTGGCAGGGCGTAATGGTATCCAACGATATCCCGAGCCTTATCAAGCAGTACGGCGGACAGATCAGCTTCATGGGCGGCATAGATTCCGCCAGCGTGGATCATCCGGGCTGGACTCCGGAAGAGGTCGCGAGAGAGGTGGAAAGGGCAACGAAGGAATGCGGTAAACACTACTTCATTCCGTGCGCTTCGCAGGGCGGCCCGATGAGTACTTTCCCCGGAGTCTACGACACGCTGACTGCCGAGATAGACCGCCAGAGCAAGTTTCAGTTCAAATAAAGATTCCTCTTACTCATAGTAAATGATTGCAAAAGACACCGGCTGTGCGCATCACAGCCGATGTCTTTGTTTTTACTATAATCGTATGCCCTGATAAGTTCCGCGTCTTTTGAATTCCTGCTGTATGGCGTTGAGCACCGTGTGCTTGTTGCGGGTCCATTCCGGGGCGATCAGCTTGTCCTGCGGAGCGTCGCCTGTAAGGCGGTGGATCGTTATGCTTTGCGGGAGGATCTCCAGGATGTCGCAGACCGAAGATACGTACTCTTCCCGGGAAAGCAGAGGGAAGGGCGCGCGCTTGTATTCATCGCCCATGGCGGTACCTTCCATAAGGTGCAGCATGTGTATCTTTATTCCGAACGGATCGAAGGACGCCGCGTACTTGGCGGAGGATAGATACTGCTCTTTATCTTCGCCGGGAAGGCCCAAAATAAGGTGCGTGACGCGTTTTATGCCGCGGGTCGACAAATCATACGACGCTTTCTCGAAATCGGCGTTTTTCCAGCATCTGTTGAACTTTTCCGCGGTCTGTTCGTTTGCTGTCTGAAGCCCCAGTTCCACCCAGAGAAAAGTCTTTTCGTTGTATTCGGAGAGCAAGTCCAGAACGTCTGGCCCCAGGCAGTCCGGGCGCGTAGCGATGGCAAGGCCCACGACGTTTTCGTGGTCCAGCGCTTCGTCCCATAGCGCTCGCAGCTTTTCGACAGGAGCGTAGGTGTTAGTGTGGCTTTGGAAGTAGGCGATGTATTTAAAACCTGCGCCGTCCTTATCTGCAGCATCCGCCGAAGGTGAAGATCCGCTGCGGTTCCATTTCCGGGAGACTGAAGCAAGCTGCTGTTCTATGGTCCCTGCAAAGTCTCCGGAACCGTTGTCCGAACAGAACGTGCAGCCGCCGAAGCCTTTGGTACCGTCTCTGTTGGGGCAGGTAAGCCCCGCGTCCAGCGACAGCTTTACCACCTTGCAGCCGAACTCCTGCTTCAGATACGAAGATATGGAATTGTAGTGAAGTCCGTCGAACATGCTTAGATTATATCATAACGGACGCCCGGCCATTTCAAAATCGCAAATAAAAATGACGCAGAGCTCCGCTCGCTATGGTATTATATTTCAGGAGGGCGCGATGGCTTACGACAGAGAGCAGATCCAAAACACAGTCAAGGCTCAGAGAGAGTTCTTCCTCAGCGGAAAGACTCTGGACGTCTCGTGGCGCAGGGAGCAGCTGAAAAAGCTTAAGGCTGCAGTGCTCAGGTTCGAGCCGCAATTGATCGAAGCTCTTAAGGCGGATCTGGAGCGCAGCGAAGCGGAAGGCTATTTCTGCGACGTAGGCAGCACCGTTCTGGAGATAAACGAGGCGATAGCCGGCGTTCGCAGATGGGCAAGGCCGGAGAACCATTTCAGCGGCTTTACCTGCTTTCCGAGCGTCATCACTAAAGTATACAAGATGCCTTACGGCGTTTCGCTAATAATCAGTCCGTTCAACTTCCCGGTGCTTCTGGCTCTGGGACCGCTGGCGGCAAGCATCGCGGGCGGAAACACCGCGGTCATAAAGGCAAGTTCCAAGTCTCCCGCGTGTACCAAAGTCCTCCGGGATCTTATAGCGGACACATTCCCGCCGGAATATTGCACCTTAATCGACGGCGGTCACGACGTTGCGGACATCTGCCTGGAGCAGCGCTTCGACAAGATCTTCTACACAGGCTCGCCGGCCGTCGGCAGACACGTAATGGAGATGGCCTCCAGGAATCTGGCTCCTGTAACGCTGGAGCTGGGAGGAGAGACCGGAAACTGGGCCGTCATACGCAAGGACGCGGACCTGAAGGATGCCGCCAGAAAGATAGCGTTCTTCAAACTGCTTAATAGCGGTCAGATATGCATAAACGTCAATCAGGCGGCCGTGGCTGAGGAGGTCGCGGACCGCTTTGTAGAGGAGCTTAAGAAGGAGTTCGTCCGGCAGATTGGGGAGAACGCCCTCGCGAATCCGGAGTATCCGAGGCTGATCTCGCAGAAGGCTTATGATAAATGCGCGGCCGAAGCGGAACAGTACAGGGAC
>JAEEGI010015123.1_pt1 | contig 16114 bp, 11 predicted proteins | sample 8958751 | NCBI WGS metagenome assembly JAEEGI01 (sample SAMN16246545, study PRJNA631951) | gut metagenome | biome: gut microbiome; feature: rumen; material: KS-attached | host: Bos | place: Iran: Karaj | collected 2018-10
GTTCTTCTCCGCTTGCTGTATTCTATATCCGTAAAACTCAATTGCTGTCCCATTTCTTCGCCCTCCTGTTGTAACCATTATACCACATCTCGTTCAATGATTAAATCAGTGGTTACTTGAGGGGAAGCTCCACCGTCAGGCGGTGATGAGGTGTTCAGAAGGACCATTCCCTTGACACGTCCGTTTTCTGCCGCTCAATATCCGTTCGTGCGGTTGATGCGCGTGCCGTCGACCGCATTGATCGTAACGTAAGCACTGTTCAGCCGCGCGGGCTCGCCGTCGCCCCAGTCCGGGGAATAGCCGAGAAAATCCCAGACCGGTACAAGATAGTAGGCGTCCTTGACGTCCTTGCGCTTCATGCGCATCAGATTCAGCTCGACGCGCGTGACGATCAGCGTCCGGTCCACGCCCTCGTCGGTGAAATAGCCGGTGAAGATCGCGTTTTTGAACGCCTTTTCGATCTCGGAGAACGGCAGCAGCTTAACGTTTTCGTTGATGCGTTCGCCGCGCGCAACATAGTTGCTCCAATCGAGATGCACGATCCTGCCGTTTTCGACGGTAACGATCATGTTCTCCGGTCCGAGGTACGCGTCAAATTCCGGCATTTCGTGCAAGCCCTTTTCCGCGGCTTTCTGCTGCGCGGTGTCCGAGCCGCTCGTCGTCCAGTATGGCTGCGCCTTCACACCGTCATAGACCGGCACATAGGAAAACTCATAGCCCGATATGACCTTGCTGCTGCCGGTGCCGTCCTCCGCCGGGCTGACCGCCTGCACGCGCTCCAATACGAACGTCTCCGAAAGCCCGGAGCGCTGCATAAAGTCCTCCGCGATCGCCTTCGCCGCCTCGGATTCCGCGCACGGCTCGGCGTCCGGCTTTTCGTAATAGATCCCGTAAACGGTACTCCTGCGATCGTCGGAACCGAGGAGCAGCCGGTTCGGGAAGGAGCGCATCTTGTTGTAATGCTTATCCGCGATCCGCACCATCAGCCCGTCCGAAAACGAGCCGTTCCACGGTTTACATTGATAATCCTCCGGCGCGTCGGCAAGCAGCCCCGCAAGGTACTGCATATCCTCCTGCCACTGTTCTTCCTCGCCGTCCCAGTGTTCCTCCGGGTTTGTTTGGATCGCCTCGATCCGCTTCTGGTCCGTCCGGATCCCGTCCTCCAGCTTCCAGCGCAGCGTGCCGTTCTCGCTTGCATAGCGCTCGGCGTCGCCGAACAGCGCCTGTGCAATCGCTTCAAGCTGTTCGTCCGGAATGGTCTTGCCGGACGCTTCATAGACCGGGATCGCGCTCACGTTCGGCAGCACCACAACGGCGTCCGCCGAAACCGTCAGGTTCGAGAACGGGACCGTGCGCGTTTCGGGCTCCATCGTGAAGCGCTCCGGCACGCCGAGCTGCGCGTACAGCGGGCTCTTTTCGTCCGGTGCGGGCGCATCGGCACGGTCCGGCGCCGGTTCCGTATCCGCATGTATGATCTCCTCAAGCGTTCCGTCCGTCTTGTTTTTTACAAACTCCTCGTCCGGCGTCGGCTGACACCCGACAAGCAGCAGACATACAAGCAATAAAACCGCGATTCGTTTCATTCTGTTTCCTCCTCTGTATCCTACCGCATCCCGCACATAAAGTTGTTATCAAAACGTAATCGAATTGTAATCATTCAACCGTTTTCTTCATTACAACATCATTATAAAATCGAGATGTCACAGAATTGTCACAAAGTTGTATCAGAGTTGTAAAATCCTGTCACATTTTTACGGCTTAACGCAAAAAAGCATTTATAACCCGGTCTGCCTCCATAAGGTACAGACGATTGCCGGCGCAATTCTGTGACACGATCCGGGCTTTTTTTCGCCGCGTTCAGAAAAACCTTCCGGCCCGTTCCCACAGTAAAACGATCCGGGAAGCAGTTTTGCTGCAAAGTCCGGAAAAGCGCCTGCCGCACCGGCAGGAAAAAGGAGCTGCCGGAGGCTTCGCAGACTTGCGAAACGGGGGGAGAGGTTTTTTCGGCAGCTCCAAGATTCATTTTTCCGTATCAGTAGCCATAATCGTCGTGGATGATCGAACCGTCCACGGCGTTGATGACAACGACGTCATGCTGCAGGTTCTCATCGTTCCGTTCACGCTCGCGGATCTCCCGCTCCGTCGCGTACTCTCCGTCGAAGAAAACGATCCAGCATGGCATTTCGTAATAATCGTCGGAGTTTTTGACGTGCAGGGTAAAGGTCGTCAAAAGCAGTTTGTAGATTTCAAGATCAGTCTGCCGGTCGCCCCACTCCTCAAACGGGAAGCTGACGGAAACGGCGTTCTTTGCAATGCGCTTCACATCCTCGAACGGCAACAGCTCCACGCTCTCGTTCACAAGCTCCAGGACGTCCTTCGGCGAAGAATAGGAGAAATACTGGATCCCGTTTTCGTCGATCAGCACCTCAATCTCCTCATCGCGAATGGGCTTGTTCATGAGATACCCGGCTTCCCCGCCATCCTGTAAAAGTGATTGAATATCGGTCTCTGACATGTACGAGACCGCCGCATACGGCACATTCGTCAACGGATAACCGCCGTAATTCCGGATCAGCTTAAACGTCCAGCCGCCGGTGACATAGTGATGCCTTCCGCCCGTATAGTCCAGAAGATTCGATTCGATCGCGCTCTTTATCACAAAGTCCGTAAAACCGAGCCGCTCCATCTCTGTTTTCAAGATCTTTTCTGCTTCCGCCCGATCCATTGTGACGTCCTTCCAAAGCTTTGCATTCGGCTCGCCAAAGTATTTTTCTTCTTCGTAATAAGAACGGTAATAATTGTATCCGAAATTGCTGCAGCCCTTCGACACGGCGACAAACTCTTTCCGCCATGTGACCGAAGCCTTGCCGCCGTCCGCAAGCGCAAAGCTGCTTGTTCGGTTCAGCTTCAGACCGCTGTAATCTGAAACCGGCGTCGTTTCCAGCTTCTCCGGCGCCTTTTCGATCTCTTCCATGTACGCCTTAAGCTGCGCGTCAACCTCCTCCTGCGTGAGTTCCGTCTCGTCGCGGTCCACGCCGTCGTCCGGCTTTCCCGCCGCCTGCCACGCCAGCTTCGCGTTTGCTTCTTCGAGGTACCGCTCCATTTCGCGCTTGATGTCGTCCTTGGTCGGCTCCTGCGTAAAGACCTCGGTGGGCTTTTTTAACAGCGCCGTCGCAAGCTTTGACGCTTCCTCTGAGGAAATCTCCCTGCCGCGCGTGCGCCATACCGGATACAGCCCGTCCGCTCTCTGCACGATATCCGCATGCACCGCGATCGTCAGGTGATCGCTGTACTTCTCCGCATCCTCATCCCAGCGTTCCGGGAAGATCTGCGGCGAAAGCGCAGCCGCCGTCGGTTCTTCTTTTTTCGGCGCGTCTTGGTTCGATCCGGTGTCGGCGTGAACCTCGTCCTCAGTCGGCTGCGCCGGGACCGGCGTTGCGGAAAGCTTTTGCTCCACAACGTCGTCGCCCTTGTTGACCACAAACTCGTGCTCGGGCGTCGGAACGCAGGCGATCAGCATGCACAAAAGCAGCAGAATTGCAATCATTCGTTTCATTGTTTGATTCCTCCTTATCGTTTCTGCCTTCATGCTATCATCCATATTCGTCCAAAACGCGTCCAAAATGTCACATAGTTGTAAGAGAGTTGTAAAATCGGCGCCTTTTGGGTCCTCATGACTCCGGTTTGAAAAAGATCCATTGTCCATCGAGCAGCAGCGCAATCCCGTCGTCCAAAAGGACGAAAGGCGCATCCTTGCAGGGAACATTCGCTTCGTTGTTCTCGGCGGGCTTCTCCGTCTCAGGAACGACGCTTTGGATCCTTCCCGTATATTCGCTTTCATCCGGCGTGCGGTAAAAGGCATGACCGGACCAGTAATAGACGGTATCGAACGCTTTGACCGCGGGTTCTGCGGCATTCGATTCGGCGGCGGTAAGCATACATGCAGTGAAAAAGAACAGCAATAAACAGGCAATGATTCGTTTCATAGGTCCCCTCCCTCTTATTTCTCTACCTATAAAGACGTGCGAAATCGCAGCGATGTGACACGATCAATGAAAAAATCCCGCATCTTTCTGTTATACAAAACGATGCGGGATGCAAAGGTGCTGCAAATCTTGCTCAATACCCCTTCTGCGGGTCGATGATGCTGCCGTCGATCGCGTTGACCAGAAGGATCGGGAGGTACGTTTGCCACGAATAGCCGATCTCTGGATACGATTCCGTCGTGCTCGCATAGAACGCCCAGACGGGGATCAGCAGTCCGCGGTCGATCCGGTTCTGTTCACGCACACGCCAAAGTCCGAGCTCCACGCGGTTGATCCGCTTTGTATAGCGCATATCGCTGTTTTCGCTGTTCGGATCATTCGCTTCCGTATCATAAACGATCGGAAGCATCTTCTCCATGATCTTTCGGATCTCGGAAAACGACAGCAGATTCGACCGCTCCGTCACAACGTCTCCGATCGCAAGCGGCTGCTGCATCTGCACGCAATAGACGCCGCTGTCGTTCACGTCGATCCAGAACTGCTCATATTCCCAGATCTCGGCATAGTCGTCGTTCTCGTCATCATTGAAATATGCCTCGGCATTTTCGGCTTCGCCGGTGTTCCCGGTCATCAAAGCGGGACAGCCGCCGACTGTATGCGTGCAGACGATCCGATAGGCAAATTCGGTCGCGTCGCTGTCCGTGATGACAAAAACCCGCCGCACTGCATAGGCGCCGTCCAGCTTCGCATCTTTCAAGAACGTCTCGGCGTACTCCTTTGCGCGCTGCGGCGTCACGGTAACGGTTCCCGGGATCCCGGTGGGACAGGGATCGGAAAAAGACAGCTCGTCACCCCAGATGAAGCAGGGCGCCTGCGGCTCATTATTCTTAATGAATGTAAAGCCCGCCCTGCGATCGACCTCACGGACGGCAGTCCCGACGGGTCTGCCCATCTCGTCATAGGAAACGGTCACGATCGGAACAGTGTTGCTCGCGTTGTTGGAAACGCTGAACCGATAGCCGGTCTTTTGGGATTCGGCGTACAGATAGGTATGCGACGCGACTTCCTTTCCGTCGTCGTCCAGAAACACCCCCTTTCGGAGCGTGCTGTCCGCCGGATCGCCGGCGACGTCGTCCGGTGCTTCACGGTACATTATCTGCAGCGCTTTCAATGCGTCTTTGGCTTTCTCTTCAGAAGCGAATCCGTAATCCGCATACTTGCCGCCGTCAATCGCGGCAAGCAGTTTTTCGATCGTCTGCTCGATCTCCGGTTTGGCGCGCTTATAAACGATCGCGGTCATGGGTATATCGCCGATCAGCGCATTCCAAAGGTCCGTCACGGTTTCCTGATCGAAATCGGTCGGGAACGCGCGTACGATCGGCAGCTCGCCGTCCGGCACGACGATCTCCGCATCCGCTTCGATCGTAAGGTTGCCCTTGTGATAGGAATATGCAAGCTTCTCCGGCACACCGAGCCGTTCCCGGACCGACATCGTACGCTGCTCCTCCGGGATCTCCCTCTTCGCCTGTTCGATCATTGCGTTTTGGTCCTTCCCGACCACGATCGGGCTCTCCGGCGTCGGCTGACAGGCGCAGAGAAGCAGCAATGCAATCAGTATGATAATTGACTTTTTCATAGCCATACTCCTTATCGGTTCGGGACGGAAGACGTCTTTCTTTCATAAAACACGACCGTTCCGTCGACCGCGTTGATGATGATCGCATCATGCGACATGCCGGGATTGGTTCGCGTTTCCTGGTTGTTCGAGGAAAAACCGTCAAAGAGAACAACCCAGCAAGGGACCTCATAAAAATCATCCGAATCCGGCACGCGAAGCGTCCGCGTTGTCAGCACCATGCGATAGATCTCCAGCGCGATCTTCCGGTTTTCGCGTCCCTGATACCGTGCGCTCGGATAGCATACCGACAATGCGTTTTTCACGATCCTCTGCATGTCGTCAAACGGCAGCAGCTCGACGTTCGGGTTTACCTGCTGCAATACTTTTTTCTGCCCGCCGTAAAGGAAGTATTCGATGCCGTTTTCATCGACAAATACCTCGATCTCCTCATCACGGATCGGCTTGTTGGAAAGAAATCCGTCGCCGGAACCAAATTCCAGAACACCGCATACCTGATACGGAACGTCAATCGTCGGGTAACCGAAGGCACGCACCAACCGGAATCCCCAGCCGCCGGACACACCGGCCGTGCTCGTTTCCGACGTGTCAAACAGCGTTGCGCGTTCCGCAAAACGAATTTCAAAATCGTTCAGTCCGAGCCGATCAAGCCCTTTTTTCAGCATCGCTTCGGCGTCCTCTCTTGACAGCGCGCTGTCCTTCCAGTACCGTTCCGTGTCGATCGTGGGATCCGTCTTGTCCTTCGTATAATAATGCTCCCAATAAATATACCCCGTATGACTGCAGCGTTTTGAGATCGACACGGTATTCCACACTTCCGTCACGGTCGACGCAATCACCGCGCTGTCGCCGGTTTCCTGCCGATATCTCGCAATCTGCCCGATCCGGTAGCTGCTGTAATCCGAGGTCGGGACGACGTCGAGCGTGTCCGGCGCATGTTTGATCTCATTCATGTACCAGTCCGTCATGCGCTTCACTTCCTCGGGATCATAGCCGGTTTCGTCCCGGTCTTCATCCCCCTGCTTGCCGTTCGCGACCCATTCTTCCCATTCCGCGACGTCGTCAAGGTAATTCTGCAGCTCGTTCTGCAGTTCCTGTTTCGTTTTGGCTTCGATCAGCTCCAGCTCGACCGGCTTCGACAAGAGTGCCTCTGCAAAATGCATGATCCGGTCCTCCGTAAGCGGCTCCTCCTGCGTGCGGTATGCGGGATACAGCCCGTCCGCGCGCGTTTCCACGTCCGTATGGATGGAAAGCGTCACATAATTCCGGATTTGCATGCCGTCCTCGTCCCAGCGATCCGGGAAAAGCTGCTGCTTTACCGGCTCGGCAGTCGGTTCGTTTGCGGGCTCGGATTCCGGCGCTGCGGACGCGTTTTCATGCAGCGACACCGTATCGGCGACCGGCTCCGGCGTCGCATACAGCTTCTGTTCCAGAACATTATCGCCCTTGTTGATTACAAACTCCGTCTCCGGCGTCGGCTGACAGGCGCATAGCAGCAGAAGAGACGCAAGCAGAATTATAATAATATGCTTTTTCATGGCAAGTCTCCTTTCTACGCCGGTCACTGTCTGGCAATGATACTGCCGTCAATGGCGTTGATCGTCAGATAGCAATATGATTCGTCCGAGCCTATACACTCTTTCGCATGCGGTGTGTCGTTAAACCAAGGCGATTCGCCCATAAAGTTCCAGCAGGGGACAAGCAAACCGCCGCCGTTCTGTCCCGGGATGCTTACCATACTAAGACATACTTTGGAAATCCTATAACACATGTCGTGATCATAGATATCCGCATTGTTCTCCACGATCAAAACCATTTTCTCGAATATCTCACAAGCCCTTTGGAAAGGAAGAAGCGTCGCTGCTTCCACTTGGATCTCTTCTACCGCGCACGGCGCGTCATACTCAAGAAACGCCACGCCTTTCTCGTCCACCAACACCCTGCACTGTTCATACTGCCATGGCCGATTATAATCCGTCGGCTCAACTATAGGTTGGAAGGTATAGTTCATAGGCGCGCCGTTTACCGTCGGAGTAAATACGAATGCCCAGAACGGTTCATAGCTGTTGCCTTCCACGGTAGTGTCTCCACGGTAACTGCGTATGCTCTTTGCAAGTGCACAGGCAAGATGATCGAGCCCCATTTGGCGCAGTTTTTCTTCCGCAATCTTTGTCGCCTCTTCCTGTGTGATGGAAAGCTCGTTCTTCCAGCGTCCATCGATATACGGAAAGTGTACGTCGCTGCCCGCCTCGCGCATATACCGGATCCCGCAGCGACCGTATTCCGAGGCTTTGTCGATGGAAAGACTCGATTCGCTGTTATCCTCATTCAATACAAGCAAACTGATATACCGATCCGTGGTTTCCTGCTTGCCGTCCTCCGTCCATACGTTGAAAGCCTCCCATTCCCATGAAAGCGGTGCGGTTTCCGGCCGCTCCGGTGCGTTGGCTGCTTTGGCTATCTTCTCCTGCAGGTATTCTTCAAACTCTGCTCTGGTATCGAACCCGCTCCAGATCACATTGCCGTATTCGTCCCAATGATCCAAATCATTCTTGAGCTGCAAAATCTCCTTGTCCCACATGGCGCGGGTCCGCCAGTTATCTTTGCTTGTTATGCATTGCGGATCGTCGCCCAATAGTGCGGTCACAAACCGCTGTGCGTCCTCGTCGGTAAACATATACGGCGCGATTCGAACGACCGGCAGCTCGACGTCCGGCAGTATCACCGGCGCGTCAACCTCCACGGTCAGATGTCCGCCCGCGCTCGTCAGCGAAGTCGTATATCGCTCCGGCGCATCAAGGCGCGCATACCAGTCGACCGCCTGCTCCCCCGTTTCGGGAGACGCATACGGCGAGTCCTCCTGCGCCTTTTCGATCATTGCGCTCTGGTCCTTGCCGACCACGATCGGACTTTCCGGCGTCGGCTGACAGGCAGCAAGAAGCAGCAGCGCTGCAAGCAGAATGATGAAAATGTGCTTTTTCATATGCCTGTCCTCCCTTCAATACCCAAGCAGCGGATCAATAATCGTGCCGTCGATCGCGTTGATGCAGAGAAGGATCTGATCGCCTCCGTAATAATCGCATCCGCTGCCCATTCCGTAATTGATGTACGAGGTTTCACCCTCCGTATTTGTCTCACAACACGAGCCGTAAAACGACCATGCAGGGATCAGCAGGCCCTTTAGCTGCTTTGTGTTGTTCTGTTCGCGTACGCGAATCAACTCAAGACGCACACTTGTAATCTGCGTATCAAGTTTCGCAATATGCTCATACCCGGCCTGATGCTGATATATGATCGGAAACATCTTCTCTGCGATCTCCCGAATCTCGGAAAACGGCAGCAGATTGGTTGATTCGGAAACCGTGTCAAGAATCGTCAGCGGTTCTTCCCATTCAATACTCACAAAGCCAACCGAATCGATCACAGCGCTGAAACGCTCCTGCGTCCATGGGATCGAAAAGATCTGGTCAAAATTCCCCGCCCCGGTATCGTTGCAAACCATAGGCGCACCGTGTATCAGGCGGCGACATACAAACCGCAGCGCATAATGCTCGGCTGAAAAGGTATCGCCATCGATATGACCTTGCGCAGCGTCATCGATCAGAAACACGTTTACGATCTCAAACGGTTCGCCGATCGTCTCAAATACCTCGTTCAGCATTGCAGCGGCGTCCGCATACGAAAGCCCTTCCGGCAGTTCGCTCGATGCATCCACCTTCCTTGCGTTTGCCATCGAATAAGACGACTTACGGTTTTCGACGTCCAAATGCCGATAATAGTGAAAACACGAGCCTTCTCCGTCTGCCTTGAAATATGCCGTCGCACCGATTGAGCGATAACGGCTGGAAGCGGAGAGATACAAGCGTTCCGTATCAAAGCGTTTGCTGTCGAGCAGCATATAAGTGCCGTCGCTCTCCTGCTGTTCATGAGGATTCTCTTCGGGAGCAGTCTTGTACTTTTTTTCAAGCTCTGCGATCGCAGCCTTCCATTCCTCCTCGGAAAGATCGGTGTCTTTGTAGCTTCCGTCCTCCAATTGATCCATCATCGATTGAATGCTCTCCGCGATCTCCGATTTGGTGCTGATATGATCCATGTCCGGGAGAAAAAAGGTCTCGCCGTTGCCGAGCAGATGAAACAACCGATACAGCGTCTCCTGTGAAATGCCCTGCGAACGCACCCAGACCATCGGCATCGGCACGTCCGGAACGATAATCGGCGCATCGGCGTGAACCGTCCATGTGCCGTCCGTAAAGTCATAAACAAACCGCTCCGGCGCCTCCGGCGGGGTATAGGTCTCCTCTGGCGGCAGCGTCGCCTCGCCCTTTTGGATCATCAAATCCTGATCCTTCTGCAGCACCGGCGGCTCGTCCGGCGTCGGCTGACAGGCAGCAAGAAGCAAAAGCGTTGCAAGAAGAATGATGAAAATGTGCTTTTTCATGAAATCACTCCTTTTTCGGTTTCCTGCATCAAGCATACCGAAAGGCTGCACGAAAAACCTCACCAAAGTGTAATGAAACTGTAATGAAAATGCGTCTTATACTCACGCTTGCCTCCCCTGTGTAAGGGGAGGTGGATCGCGAAGCGAGACGGAAGGGTTGTCGTCCTGAATGCCGTGTGATTTACAACCCCTCAGTCTCGGCACGCCTCGACAGCTCCCCTTACACAGGGGAGCCGAGAATTACGGCAGCGTAACGGAAACCGTCGTACCCTTGCCGGGTTCGCTGTCCACGGCGATTATCGCGCCGTGCGCGTCGGCGATCGTTTTGACGAGCGCCAGCCCGAGACCGCTGCCGCCCTGCTTTTTGCTGCGGCTCTTGTCGACACGGAAGAACGGCTCGAAGATGCGGTCCTGCACCTCCTTCGGAATGCCTCTGCCGTGATCGGAGACCGAAAACGTCCTGCCGGTGACGGAGAGCAGGATCGGCTTTTCGGGCGCGTCCGCGTCGTAGGCGTTCGCCGCGTTGACGATCAGATTGTTGAGAAGAGAATGCATCAAATCTGGATTCAGCACGAGCATGTCCGTTTCGCATTGCACAGTAAGCGCTGCGCCCTTTTCTTTCAATTTCGGCGCAACGCCTTCTTCGACGGTTTCCAGCAATTCCGGGATCCAGACGCTCTCAAGCTCGATCTCCTCGTCCGAAGTAAACAGCTTCAAAAGGTTCTGCGTCAGCCGTTCGAGCCATTGCGTCTGCGCTTCAATATGCGCAAGCGATGCGTCGCGCTCGTCCTCGGAGAGGTTCGCGCGGCGCAGAAGCCCCGCGTGCAGGATCAATCCGGTCATCGGCGTTTTGAACTCGTGCGTGACGCCGCCGATAAACAGGCGCTGCCGTTCGTTGCGCTCGGAAAGCTCCGAAATCTTCGTTTCCACCGCGTCCGCCATGCGGTTGAAATCCTCGCCAAGCGTTCCGATCTCGTCTTTTGTGCGAACGGCGACGCGCTTTTCATACGCGCCGTCGGCGATCTCCTTCGCGACGCCGGAAAGCGCGGTGATCGGCTTGGTGCTCCGCCGGACGAGCAGCGTGACGGCGCCTGCGCCGAGCGCGATCGCAGCGATGCTGACGCCCGCAAAGATCCACGCCATGCGCTGAATGCGGGCGTAGGTGTCCGTAATGTCCTCGACCACATAAACGGAGTAGGATTCCGTACCGACGGATGTGCTGCTGCCCGCGATCAGCAGGTTTCTGCCCTGCACGGTAATTGCGACCGGCGTGCCTTCCGAAAACGCTTCGCTGTCCGGCGTGACATAGGCGGACGGATCGATCGTCACGCCGGTTGAGACCGGCTTGCCCTCGCGCATCAGCACGGAGCTTTGGTCCGAAAAGCGGTTAAAGCAGAGTTTGATCAGCGAATTGTGCACGGCTTCGGAATCGTCGCTGCGCGCGTAATAGTTCGCCATCTCGGAAAACGAGGTGCGCAGCGTCTTTTGCTTGCGCTGCACCTGTTCCGTCGACAGTGACAGGATCGTATTTTTCGCGAACAGCAGCAGCGACAGCGATACCGCAAGAATGACGACGGTCAGGACGATCGAAACGAGCAGCGTAATGCGTTGATACAGTTTCATTTACCGATCCTCCAGCCGATACCCGAGCTTATGGATGGAGCGGATCGCATCCTCCAGATCGAGCTTTCTTCTGAGCGCGGAGATCTTGACGTCGACCATGCGCGTCTCACCGAGGTAGTCAAAGCCCCATACCTCGTTAAGGAGCCGTTCGCGCGAAACGGTCATGTTCTTGTGACGCAAAAGCGCAACGAGCACGTCAAATTCCAGCGGCTGCAGCTCGATCGGCTCGCCGCCCTTCGTGACCGTGTGCGTTTCGGTGTTGACGACGATATCCTTGACGCGGTAGACGGCGTTCCACTTGCCGACGCGCTTCAGGACCTTTTCGATGCGCACCATGAGCGTCAACGGATCGAACGGCTTTACGATATAGTCCTCGGCGCCGTCGCGTAGCCCCTTAATCTCCGATGCGGAATCCGTCTTTGCGGTCATGTAGATGACAGGGATGCCAAATCGCTCCATGATCCCGAACAACTCAAACCCGTCCATGCCGGGCAACATGATGTCCAAAAGCGCAAGGTCATACGCGTGATCGTCTTCGAGCGCATCCGCCGCCTTTCTGCCGTCGTCGAACGCAACGGCGTCGTAGTCCGCAAACTGCAGATTTAAAAGCACCGCGTCGCGGATCGCCGCATCGTCTTCCACCACAAGAATCCTGTTTTTCATAGCATTCTCCTTCGATTCGTTATCTCAAGTTTACCATATTTCGCACACAAGCGACACGCGCGTATGTAACGAAAATGTAATTTCTATGAAAACAAAAGATCGGAAACCATTCGACTTGCTATGAACCGAGGAGTTCCGAGTTTTTTGTATGCATGCAGCAATTCTCTTTGGCAGTTTTTCATTTTCAAAATCCGAAAAATCGATCGTGTCCCCGTTTGAAAAAACTTCATGTGTTCTGTAATATGATGTGGAACCTGACCGAGAAAATGAAGCAGGCGCAAGGCGTGACCGAAGACCTGAAACGAAGGGATCAGATGACGTGGGTCGGCGCGGTCAACAATATCCGTAACCAAATCGAAGAGATCATAAGAAACGATCTGATATATGTATAATCCGAAATACAGGAACAGCCGCCGTTTTATCGGCGGCTGTTTTGCGCTTAATGGTGTCGCAGCGAAAGGTCTTTGCTTTTATAGATTCTCGTTCTTCAAGGCGTCGATTGGGTTGTCCTTTTTAAGCCTGTTCCGCGCGTAGAGCATCGTTGCAAACACGACGAGGAACACCGAGCCGACCGCGATCGCGATGCTGTGCCATGGCACGTAGAACCCGCGCTGCAGCTCCTGCGCAACGATCCTGTGAATCAGGAACGTCACGCCGACCGAGACCGGAAGACCCAGAAGCAGCGCGCGCAGTCCGTAGATCACGCACTCGTAGCTCAGCATCTTCCGCATGCCCTTCTCCGTCATGCCGATCGATTTCAGCATTGCGAACTCCCTGCGCCGCAGCATGATGTTCGTGCTGATCGTATTGAACACGTTTGCCGCCGCAATCAGCGAGATCAGGATGATGAAGCCGTAGGCGAACACGTTGACGACGCCGACGATCATGCGGCTCTGCTCGCGCTCCTCGGCGACGTCGCCCGCATAGGCGTTGTACTTGAAATCCGACGCTTCGAACAGCTTCAAAAGCGCTTCCCGAAGGTCCTTGTGATCGGTCGTCTGAAAGTACAGCTGCGCCTGCGATTCGCTCTTGTACGTCGCTTCCGGCAGACGGGAGAACGGATAGATCAGCGACGCGCGATCGGTCGGGATGCAGAAATCGTCGGATTGTACAAACGCGTCGAACGAGTAGGTCACGGGCACGCTCGCCTCGTCTTCCGTGAGAATCGCGTCCGCTTTTTCGCGGTCGAGCGTATACGAATGCGTTTCCGCAGCTGCCGCCATCGCCTGCCGCCAGTATTCCTCCGGATAGTAGGCGACCTTCATTTCTTCCGCTTCATGGTCATACATATATTCCCAGACAAAGCCGTCGCGTTTTGGGATTTCCCTCGTCTCCACCGACACAGGCAGCGCATCGTCGCGGAACAAATCGTAGCGGTAATACTTCACACGCTTTCCGTCAATCACCTGCTGCGTGATTCCCGTGTTCATCAAAACGCCGTAGGGGCAGTCTTCCGCAAAGTACGGCTCCGGATCGACGCCGCTTGCCTTGCACAGCGCACGGAACGCCTCGTCCTCCAGATAGAGCACCTCCAGGTTTGCAATCGCCGGTTCCGCTTGTGTCGGCACGGCTTTATAGGCGTCGGTCAGAAGCGCGGGGTCGGTTTTGTATGTGTTGCCCACAGGGTAGAAATACGCCGACCGCGTGACGCCGTCGAACGTACGCATCTGCTGCATCACGTCCTTTGCGGCATAAACCGGCACATAGGCGAACACGTCGACATTGCTGCTTTCGGCAACCGTCTTGACCATATCGGTGAGGTAGGCGCAGAACGACGAGGCGGAGATGAACAGCACTACGCTCATAAACAGCGACAGCACCGTCGCGCGATAGCCCTTTTTGTTGCGCTTGAAGTTCTTCGCGCCCATCGCGCCCTCGAAGCCGAACAGCTTCTCGGTGAGCTTGGAGGTTCTGACCTCCTTCGCTTTCGTCTTGACGTCCGCGCTTTGGCGGATCGCTTCGATCGGCTGCAGCCGCGCCGCCCGCCGTGCGGGAACCGCGGCGGAGATCAGCACCGTGATGAGCGCAATCACTGCGGCGATCAAAAGCGCGATCGGATGCAGCGCAAGGCGCATCTGTGTTTCGGCATTCGGCATCAACGCCGAAATGGTATCGCGGATCGCCCACAGCGTGATCCCGATGCCCGCGCAGCCGATGATGAGCCCGATCGGGATGCCGATCGCGGAAAGCACCAGCGCTTCATAGCGCACCGACGCGCGGATCTGCTTTTTCGTCGCGCCGATCGATTTTAAGATGCCGAACTGCCGCGTGCGCTCAGCGACCGAGATCGAAAACGCGTTGTAAATCAGCGAGATTGAGCCGAACATGACGAGCACGACCAGCACTGCCGTAAAGCCGTAGAGCACACTGACAATGACGTCGTCATTGAACACGCCGTAGAACCGCATCAGCGAGGCGTTCTTGCGCCAGTTCTCGGATACCGTCTGACGATCCATGACGCTCTTGAAGAAGTACGGATGCCTGACCTTGAAGAACACGGAGCACGCGCCCGTCCCCCGTCCTTTGGTCAGCGCGCGGTAGCCCGTGCCCTGCACCGAGGGATCGAAGCTCCGATAGACGCCGACAATCGTATAGGTCATGGGAACGGCATCGTCGACGGTCTCGCCCTCCCACATCGAATCATACTCGGAAAGCGGCTCGCCGTCCGGGCTCATACGATTGCCGATTGACAGAGTGATCGTTTTGCCGACCTCATACGCGGAAAAATCCGTCTCCCGCGAAAAATTGTAGAAATTGCTCGAGAGGATCAGCTCACGATCGTTTTCGGGCATTCTGCCTTCTTTGATGCGGCTTGCGATCAGCGTCGAATCGCCTTCGAGCGCATCGACAAAGATCGGCTGACGTTCGGTTTCGGGATCCTTCGCCTCATAGCCGATCAGTCGCCATGTCATCACGACATCCTCTATAAAGTCCTGATCTTTGACGCTTTGCGCGGTCGAATCATCCAGCCCCCAAAAGTAGCCGTGCCAGTCGCCCGTGTCCTCTGTCGTCACGCCGCGCATATAGACCAGTCCGCTGTACGCGCCTTCGATGACTGCGGTCAAAAGCGCCATCGAAAGCATGATGCCGATGATTGTGACCCATGTGCGCATGCGGTTCTTCTTCAGCGCGCGCCGTGTAAAGGTATGCAGAATGTTCATGCCTGCGCCCTCCGGATGCGCTCGTCCTTCGTGATCCTGCCGTCCTCGATCGCGATCACGCGGTCCGCCTGCAGCGCGATCTGCTCGTCGTGCGTGATGACGATCAGCGTCTGGTTGTACTTGCGGTTGGATAGTTTCAAAAGCTCCACGATCTCGCGGCTGTTTTTGGAATCGAGGTTGCCGGTCGGCTCGTCGGCAAGCACGATCTCCGGCGCGTTCATCAAAGCCCGTCCGATCGAAACGCGCTGCTGCTGTCCGCCGGAAAGCTGATTGGGCAGATTATTTTTGCGATCCTCCAATGCGAGCAAGTGCAGAAGCTCGTTCAAGCGCTCCTCATTGACCCTGCGCCCGTCCATGCGTACCGGCAGCGTCATGTTTTCGACCACGTTCAACACCGGAATCAGGTTATAGAACTGGTAGATGAGCCCGACGTGACGGCGGCGGAAGATCGCAAGCTGCTCCTCGTTCTGCGCGTAGACGTCCTGCCCGTTCATATAGACCTTGCCGGACGTCGGTCGGTCGACGCCGCCGAGCGCATGCAAAAGCGTCGATTTACCGCTGCCGCTCGGACCGATGATCGCAAGGAATTCGCCCTTCTCCACCGCAA
>JAEEGI010015124.1_pt1 | contig 16114 bp, 13 predicted proteins | sample 8958751 | NCBI WGS metagenome assembly JAEEGI01 (sample SAMN16246545, study PRJNA631951) | gut metagenome | biome: gut microbiome; feature: rumen; material: KS-attached | host: Bos | place: Iran: Karaj | collected 2018-10
TGCCGTTATTCATTATTATCTCATCCTCCCGCTTTCGTTTTTTCTTTTTCTCATCCCGGCGACCGATCGGAACGCCCGGACAAGACTCGCTGCCGAGACATCTGCCGATAACGAAATCATTATCTTATGATAAATTTTACCATACAATAATTCTCGTGTCAACATCTGACATACAAAAAAACATCAAATATTAATATCAGTGCGGCCGCCGGTTTCGATCCGCATCAGCAGGACGGTCTCACCGCCCCGGGAAACTCGGACGTTTATGCCGCCGTCCGCGGCGCGCTTTTGAAAGATCAGACGGTCGCCCTCAAAGCAGGAGGCGCGGAAAACAACGTCGATGCGGCGGATATCGAGAGAGCGCAGCTCGGCGTTGGAAAAGCTGCCGATCACGGCCCGGACGTAAGCGGTATTGTTCATATGTCCGCCCACGTCGATATCCGTGGATAAAACGGTATGCTCAAAATAGCGGTCGTTCTCTTCAAAGTCCTCCGGTATGCGGGCGAAGGGCCCGGGGCAGGCGGACGGGCGGGCGAAGCTCAGACCGTCGGGGTATATTTCCTTTATAGGAGCAAATCTGCGCGTGACGGTATCCGCGACGGTCCATTCCGTCTTGCCGCGGATAATGACCTCTCCGTCCTGCTCCAGCTCATAGCTGCGGTCTCCGCGCACTTTTTCGGGAGCCTCCGGCCATGTGCGAACGATCACCGGCTTCCCGAGACGCGGGCGGGAAATGAATTCCACGCGCGTCTTTACCGTCAGCCAGAACAGGTTTTTCTTCATCAGATCCCCGATGCCTATGCCGAGCCTGTCGGCGTGGGAGGAGGCGGCGTCCATGAAAAGCCCGAAGGCGCCGTGATAACTCAGCCGTCCCGAAGCGTCGCAGACGGAAGGGGCTGTTTCAAGTTCTTTTTCGTAAATCTCATCCATGACGGTTTTCCTTTCGTTTGATCCGCGTGTAAAGAATAAGGCCAAATACGGAAACAGTCAAGAGCCTGCGGGAGCATACTTGTGAAATGATCGGAGCTGTGATATTATTTCTGCTGTAACAGAAGGGAGTTGCTGCATATATGAAGCTCGGAATAGTGGGTCTGCCGAACGTGGGGAAAAGCACGCTTTTCAACGCGCTGACGGGAGCGAAGGCCGAAACGGCCAGCTATCAGTTTTCCACGATCACGCCCAATGTGGGCGTGGTGCAGGTGCCGGACGAAAGGCTGGACCGTCTCGCGGAGCTGTACGAGCCCGAAAAGGTGACCTTTGCAAGCATAGAATTCGTGGATATAGCCGGCCTTGCCAAGGGCGCGTCCCGCGGCGAGGGCCTGGGCAACAAGTTCCTGGCGCACATACGCCAGACCGACGCGCTGGTGCACGTGGTGCGCTGCTTTGACAATCCCGATATTTACGGAGACGACAGGGCCGATCCGCTCAGGGACGTGGACATACTCAATACCGAGCTGGTGCTGGCCGACATCGAGGTGGTCGAGCGCAGGCTCGACAAGGCGAAGAAGAACGCCAAGGGAGACAAGAAATATCTGCATGAGGCGGAGCTTTTCGAAAAGCTGCTCGAGCACCTCAACGAGGGCAGGGCGGCGCGGTTTTTCGACATGGCGCCCGAGGACGCCCCGCTGTTCGCCGACGGCGGACTGCTGTCGCTCAAGCCCGTGATATACGCAGCGAACCTTGACGAGGACGGCTATGCCGATCTTGAGCACAACGAAAGATATCTCGCCCTCAAAGAGCTTGCGGAAAAAGAGGGCGAGAGGGCAATGCCGGTCTGCGCGAGGCTGGAGCAGGACATCAACGATCTTCCCGAGGACGAAAGACAGATGTTCCTGGACGACCTCGGCATAAAGGAAAGCGGACTGAGCCGCCTTATAAACTGCGCGTACGATCTTCTCGGGCTCATGTCCTTCCTCACCGCGGGCAAGCCCGAGGTAAGAGCGTGGACGATCAAAAAGGGAAGCAGGGCGCCCCAGGCCGCCGGAAAGATACACAGCGATATCGAGCGCGGCTTCATCCGCGCGGAGGTCGTGTCCTTCGACGATCTGATGGCCTGCGGCAATATGCAGACGGCCAAGGAAAAGGGCCTGGTCCGCAGCGAGGGCAAGGATTACGTCGTAAAAGACGGAGATATAATTCTTTTCAGATTCAACGTTTCAAAATGAACGGCAGAGAACGGATACAGAGCATAGACGCGCTGCGCGGGCTCTGCGTGGTGCTGATGTGCGCGCACCATCTGCTTTACGATCTCACCGAGGTGCTTAACGCGCCCTGGGTCATTTTTTCCAATCCGGTGTTCGACGCGCTGCATTTCGTTTTCGCCGGGACGTTCATAGCCCTTTCGGGAGTGTCCTCCCGCTTCTCGCGCAGCAATATAAAGCGGGGGATAAAGGTGCTGATATGCGCGGCGGTCGTCAGCCTCGTCAGTTGGCTCATGCGTTCGCCGATACTTTTCGGCGTGCTGCATTTCCTCGGCGCCGCCATGATATTCTACGGGCTCACGGGCAGGCTGTGGGAAAAGCTGACGGGGCCCGTGCTGCCGGTATGCTGCGTGCTGCTCACCGCGGCGACCTCCGGCCTTGCCGGGGGCCGGGTGACGGATATACGCTGGCTGTGGCCGTTCGGCATCGTCTATCCCGGCTTCTTTTCGGGAGACTATTTCCCGATATTCCCGTGGATCTTCGTTTTCCTGCTCGGAACGTGGGCCGGGGCAAAAATTAAGGAAGGGCGTTTTCCGAAGAAATTTTATACCCTTTCGCCTCCGCTGCTGCCCGCCGTAGGGCGCAGGGCTCTCATCATATACATGCTTCATCAGCCGGTGCTGTACGGGCTGACTCTGCTCGCAGGGAAAATCATCGGCGTTATCTGACTTCCTTTATTATCCGTTCATAATCCTCCGCGCCTGTCCGTAGACTATTATTGAGATCGGACCTGTATGCGGAGGACACGTATGATGGACAGAAGAAAACTCTGTATCGCGATAGCGTTTTTGTTCGCGCTGAATATAACGCTGATCTGCGTTATGCAGTCGAACGCGGCGACTTATAAGCAGGGCTCCGCGGGCTCGGTGGTCACGCAGATACAGACAAAGCTCAGCCGGTGGGGTTATTACAAATACGCCGTAGACGGCGTATACGGCAGCCGTACCGCCGCGGCGGTAAAGAGCTTTCAGAAGGCAAACGGCCTGACCGCGGACGGGATATGCGGGAAACAGACGCTGGCGGCGATGGGTATAAGCGGCGGAGCGACGGCGGAGGACAACAGCGTGAACCTGCTGGCCAGACTCATTTCGGCGGAGGCAAGGGGCGAGCCGTACACGGGGCAGGTAGCCGTCGGCGCGGTGGTGCTCAACAGAGTGGAGCATCCTTCGTTTCCCAACAGCATTTCCGGCGTGATATATCAGTCGGGCGCCTTCAGCTGCGTCACGGACGGACAGTTTTATCAGCCCGTGGCCGACAGCGCCTACCGCGCCGCGAGGGACGCGATAAACGGATGGGATCCGTCGGGCGGCGCGATATATTACTACAATCCGGACAAAGCCACAAGCGCCTGGATATGGTCAAGGCCGCTCATCGTGCAGATAGGCAGACACAAATTCTGCGCGTAAACGAAACGCAGTGAGATATCCGGGCGGATATCTCACTGCGAAGAAATGCCGAAGCCGGCGGGAGGTCAGAGAACGCCGATCTCCTTGAGCCAGTCGTTGAGCTTTTCGCCGGCGGAGTCGACGTCGACTCCCTTGAACGCAAAGCGGCCGAGGATCTTGGAAGAGGGGCACAGCTTGATCATGTCGTCGCAGACGTTCTGCATGCCGCCCATGCCGTGGGTGCAGAATACGGCGACGTTCTTGCCGGACAGGTCCGCGGAGGACAGGAAGGTCTTCACGGGGCCCGCGGCGGTCGCCGCCCAGTTGGGAGAGCCGACGAAAACGGTGTCGTACTTGCCGAGGTCCGCGTCGGAGCTGCCCGCTTCGTTGATCTCGGCGATATCGCAGCCGAGCGCGTCGCCGATCATTTTGGTCAGCTTGCGGGTGTTGCCGGACTGAGAATAAGAAATTACGAGTGTGCTCATATCGTACCTCCGAAATAATTATTTATGCTGCCATTATATACTATTCTTCGGCTCGGAGTAAAGAGGAGACAGAAAAAATGTCGGATCTGGATTTTCTTTTCGAAAAACTCGAAAGCGCGGATAAGGTGCTCGTCGGCGCGGGAGCGGGTCTGTCGGCGGCCGCGGGCCTGAGCTATTTCGACACCGCGGTGTTTGACAAATACTACCCGGACGTGCGCAGGCTGGGATATCGCTGCCAGTACGAGCTGGTAGGCATACGCGACGACGAATGGAGCGTGGGGCGCAAGTGGGCCTGGTGGGCGACGCACGTGAACTACGTAAGATACATATTCCCGGCCGCGGAGCTTTATTCAAAGCTGCTCGGGCTGCTGGACGGAAAGGATTATTTCGTGGTCACCTCCAACGCGGACAGGCAGTTCGTGAGAAACGGCATAGACGAAAACAGACTGTTCGAGTTTCAGGGGAATTACGACAACATGGGCTGCGCCGGGCGCTGCACTCCGCATACCTGGTACAATAAGCCCTATCTTGACAGGATACTCGAAAGACTCGATCACGAAAAATTCGAGTGCCCCGACGACGCGCTGCCGCGCTGCCCGTACTGCGGAGGTCTCGCGGAGATGTGCTTCAGGGGAGAGGACTATAAGGAAAGACGCGAAAGGTACGTGGATTTCGTCGAAAGCTGCGAGGACAGGCGGCTGTGCATAATCGAGCTCGGCGTGGGCTTCAATACCCCGGGCGTGATACGCTGGCCCTTCGAGCGCATAACGTATCAGCTGCCGCAGTCGCATCTTTTCAGGATAAACTCCGGATATAAAGAGCTCAGGAACGACAGGGGAGACAACGATATCCCGCCGGAGATCGAGGACAGAGCCACCTTTATAGGCACGGACGCCGCCGAGGTCATAGAGCGGCTTTGCGAAATGAAGGAAAAGCGCGATAAATAACAACATATAGGGGATGATCGCCTGTTTCTTGCATTTTGAAACGAAATACGGTATAATGACCGAAAGATGGTAATTATACCGTATTTTTTTACGCCGCAGGCACCGCGTCGGCGGAAATCAGACCCCGTGCCGCGCCGCATACGGCGCGCGGCAGGGATAATTCGGAGGAACGGATGGCTGCAAAAAAAGACCGGGAATACGGAAACGAAAGCATATCGCAGCTCAAGGGCGCCGACAGGGTCCGCAAGCGCCCCGGAGTCATTTTCGGCTCGGACGGGCTGGAGGGCTGCGAGCATGCCGTTTTTGAGATACTGTCAAACTCCATAGACGAGGCGCGGGAGGGCTACGGCGACACCATCATACTCACGCGCTATGAGGACGGCTCCATCGAGGTGGAGGATTTCGGCCGCGGCTGTCCCGTGGATTACAATCCGGTGGAAAAGCGCTATAACTGGGAGCTGGTATTCTGCGAGCTGTACGCCGGAGGCAAGTACGACAACGACGAGGGAGAAAACTACGAATACTCTCTCGGCCTCAACGGTCTCGGCTCCTGCGCTACGCAGTATTCGTCGGAGTACATGGACGTTACCGTATGGAGAGACGGGAAAAAATACTCCCTGCACTTTGAAAAGGGAGAAAACATCGGCGGACTGCAGTGGGAGGAGTATCCCAAAAAGCGCACCGGCTCGCTCATAAGATGGCGGCCGGACATTGAGGTATTTACCGATATCGACATACCTGCGGAGTATTTCGAGAGCGTTATAAAAAGGCAGGCCGTGGTCAACAGCGGCGTCACCTTCAAATTCAGAAATCAGAAGGACGGAAAATTCGAGACAAAGGAATATATATACCAAAACGGCATAGTCGACTACGTCACCGAGCTTGCCGGGGAAGACTCGCTGACTCTGCCGGCGTTTTTCGAGGCGGAGAGGCGCGGGCGCGACAGGGACGATATGCCCGAGTACAAGGTCAAGCTGTCTGCGGCGATGTGCTTTTCCAACCGCGTGAACGTAATAGAATATTACCACAACTCCTCCTGGCTGGAATACGGCGGAGCTCCGGAAAAGGCCGTAAGGAGCGCATTTACCGCCGCGCTTGACGCGTATATACGCAAGCAGGGGAAATATCAGAAAAACGAGTCCAAAATCAGCTTCAGCGATATCCAGGACTGCCTCGTGCTCGTTACCAACTGTTTTTCCACGCGCACGTCCTATGAAAACCAGACCAAAAAGGCCATTACGAACAGGTTTATCCAGGAGGCCATGACGGAATTCCTGAAATCGCGCCTCGAGGTCTATTTTATAGAAAACCGCAGCGACGCCGACAGGATCATGGAGCAGGTGCTCATAAACAAGCGCAGCCGCGAAACGGCGGAAAAGGCAAGGCTCAATCTCAAAAAAAAGCTCACCGGCAGCACGGACATCACCAGCAGGATACAGAAATTCGTCGACTGCCGCACCCGCGACGTGAGCAGGAGGGAGATATACATCGTCGAGGGCGACTCGGCCCTCGGTTCCTGCAAGCTCAGCCGGGACGCGGAATTCCAGGGCATAATGCCGGTGCGGGGCAAGATACTCAACTGCCTCAAAGCGGACTACGACAAGATCTTCAAAAGCGAGATAATCACCGATCTGCTCAAGGTGCTGGGCTGCGGCGTGGAGGTGCAGAGCAGGTTCAACAAGGATCTCAACAGCTTCGACCTGAACAATCTGAGATGGAACAAGGTCATAATATGCACCGACGCGGACGTGGACGGATATCAGATACGCACGCTGATACTGACCATGTTGTATCGCCTTACGCCGACGTTGATAGAGCAGGGCTTCGTGTTCATAGTCGAGTCGCCGCTGTATGAGATAAAGAGCAGAGGCAAGAGCTGGTTCGCCTATACGGAAAAGGAGAAGGGCGATATCCTTCGCGAGCTCGGAAACGCCAAACGCACCATAAACCGCAGCAAGGGTCTCGGCGAGAACGACCCGGAAATGATGTGGATGACCACCATGAACCCGGAGACAAGGCGGCTTATAAAGGTCACGCCCACCTCCGCGGCCGCCACGGCGGATACCTTCGATCTGCTTCTCGGAGACAATCTGAGCGGGAGAAAGAACTATATTGCCGAAAACGGCTGGCGATACATCGATATGGCAGATCTTTCGTAAAGCGTGTGAAGGAAGTCGAAATATGGCAAGGAAAAAGAAAACCGAAGACGCAGGCGAAAAAAAGCCTCAGGTAAACAACGTGATGGGCCTGCACGCCGAGGTGCAGGAACAGCTCATTACCGACACTCTCGAAACAAACTACATGCCCTACGCCATGAGCGTGATCGTATCCAGGGCGATACCGGAGATAGACGGCTTCAAGCCGTCCCACCGCAAGCTGCTCTATACGATGTATAAAATGGGCCTGCTCGCCGGCGATGAGATGACGAAATCGGCCAATATCGTGGGGCAGACCATGCGCCTCAACCCCCACGGAGACGCGGCGATATATGAGACCATGGTGCGGCTGTCCAAGGGCAACGAATCGCTGATCCTGCCTTTCGTGGAGTCCAAGGGCAGCTTCGGCAAGGTATACTCCAGAGACATGGCCTATGCCGCTGCGCGCTATACCGAGGCGAAGCTGGCGCCGATATGCGCGGAGATATTCAGGGACATCGACCGCGATACGGTGGATTTTACGGATAACTACGACGGCAGCACCAAAGAGCCCCTGCTGCTGCCGACGGCCTTTCCCAACGTGCTCGTGTCGGCCAACCAGGGCATAGCCGTGGGCATGGCGAGCATGATATGCGGCTTCAACCTCGAGGAGGTCTGCCGCACGGAGATCGAATATATCAAAAATCCGGACTGCGACCTTTTCGAGACCCTCAAGGGACCCGATTTTCCTACGGGCGGCGAGCTGATATTCAACCGCGAGGTCATGGAAAACATCTACAATACCGGCCGGGGCAGCTTCAAGACCAGAGCCGTATGGAAATACGTCAAGGAAGAAAATATCATCGAGATAAACGAGATACCCTATACCGCCACGGTGGAGGCGATCATCGACAAGGTGGCGGAGCTCGTCAAGCAGGGCAAGATCAAGGAGATATCCGACATGCGCGACGAGACCGATCTCAACGGTCTCAAGCTGGCGATAGACCTGAAAAGGGGCGTCGACCCGGAAAGAGTCATGCAGAAGCTCTTCCGCTCCACTCCGCTGATGGACGCGTTCCCCTGCAATTTCAACATACTCATTTCCGGCATGCCGAAGGTGATGGGCGTGCGCGAGATACTCGACGAGTGGACCGCGTGGAGAGTGGAGTCGGTGCGGCGCCGGATCTTTTTCGAGCTTACGAAAAAGAAAGACAGACTGCATCTGCTCAAGGGCCTGAAAAAAATACTGCTCGATATCGACAAGGCCATAAGTATCATACGGAATACCGAGGCCGAGGCAGAGGTCGTGCCCAACCTGATGATAGGCTTCGGAATAGACGAGACGCAGGCGGAGTACGTTGCGGAGATAAAGCTGCGCAACATCAACCGCGAATACATCCTCAGGCAGATCGACGAAACGGAGAGGCTCGAGCAGGATATCAAAGAGCTCGAGGAAACGGTAAACAGCAAAAGCAAAATAAAAAAGCTGATCGTCGGAGAGCTGGAGGCGATCATAAAAAAATACGGCCAGCCGCGAAAGACGAAGATAGTGTATGAAAGCGAGCTGGACGATACCGAGGAAGAGGAGTTCGAAGAGGATTACCCGGTGACGGTGTTCATATCCCGCCACGGATATCTGAAAAAGATCACCCCGCAGTCTCTGAGGATGAGCGGAGAACAGAAGTATAAGGAGGACGACGGGCTGCTTGTCAGCTTTGAGGCCACGAACCGCACGGAGCTGATGGTATTTACCGACAAGTGTCAGGTGTACAAGACGAAGCTCAGCGAATTCGAGGACGGAAAGGCTTCGGCCCTGGGCACGTATCTTCCCTCAAAGCTCGGCATGGACGACAACGAAAACGCGATATACACCTTCGCCCCCGGGGAATACTCCGACAGCGTTCTGTTCTTCTACGAAAACGGCAAGGCCGCCCGCGTGCCGCTGAGCTCATACGTCACCAAGAGCAACCGCCGCAAGCTTGCCAACGCCTACAGCGATAAAGCGCCGCTGAAGTCGATCCTCGTTTTCGGAAAAGAGCGCGACGTGGCGGTATTCTCCACCGAGGGACGCGCCGTGGTGATAAACAGCTCCCAGCTGTCCGAGAAAGCGGCGAGGGACAGCCAGGGCGTGAACGTGATGACGCTCAAAGGCAGATACGTGCTGAAGGAGGCTCGCTTCCTTGAAGACAGCACGATAAAAAACAAATCCAGGTATACCGCCAGGAACATACCGGCGGCGGGTGCGATACTGAAGCCGGAGGACGCCGGAAGCGAGCAGATGAGCATGCTCTGAAAATAAAGAACTGCAGAACGGGATCTGATCGCATCGGGCCGTGAGCGGGAGCCGCCGCGTGCGGCCCCATTCATGTCTGCCGCGCACCGAAGCACGCGGCGTTCTTCCCGATACGTCAGGTCTGTCTGTTTTTGACGTTTGAAAAAACGGATTTCATTGATTTTTCACTTCGCATGTGGTATCATGACGAAAATATTGTTTTTGACGGTGTTTTCCGTGACCGCCGTAACTGCGCGGCACGTTTATACCGTCGGGGAGTGATGCAGCAGTGGGGAAATACATCGTTAAGCGTGTCGGCATGGGGCTTCTGAGCATTTTTGTCGTCGCCACGCTGACATTTTTCCTTATGAATATGGTGCCGGGAGGTCCTTTCGTCGCCGAAAAATCCATCAGCAAGGCGGCTCAGGAGGCACTGGCAAGCAAATACGGGCTGGACAAGCCCATCATGGAACGCTATTTTACCTATATCACCGATTTCCTCAAGGGAGATATGGGCTACAGTCTGCGTCAGAGAGGACGCACGGTGTCGGATATCATTTTTTCCAAGTTCCCGGTGTCGGCAGGCCTTGCAGGCATAGCCGTTGCCGTGGCCCTGTGCGTGGGCATACCGTTGGGCTGCCTTTCCGCGTATCACCGGGGCAAATTCGGAGACCGGTTCATAATCGTCCTCGCCACCTGCGGCATAGCCATACCGAGCTTCATAAGCAGCGTGGTGCTGCTGTATACTTTCGGGAGCAAGCTCAACCTGCTGCCGACGATAGGGCTCAATTCCTTCAAGGCGTATATCATGCCGGTCACGGCGCTCGCGATCTATCCCTCGGCATACATCACCCGCCTCATGCGCTCCAGCCTGCTGGACGTCATGGGCCAGGATTACATACGCACGGCAAAGGCGAAGGGCCTCGCCGGCTTCAGAGTGATGTTCAAGCACGCGCTGAGAAACGCCATCCTTCCCGTGGTCACGTATGTCGGGCCCATGCTGGCCGGGCTGATGACCGGATCCTTCATAGTGGAGAAGATATTTACCATACCCGGACTGGGAAGAGAATTCGTTTCGTCCATAACCAACCGCGATTATACGATGATAATGGGCACGACGATCATACTCGCCACGCTGATAATCGTCGCGAACGTCGTCGTAGACATACTTTACAAGGTAATAGATCCGCGCATAAATCTCAAGTAAGCAGACAAAAACCGTAAGAACACGCTTTAAGCGGCGATATTTCGGCGCTTTGCGTTTCCCCGTCAGAACCGGGTCCTTATGGGTTTCGTTCAGGGAGTAAACAATGAATAATCGCTTGCCCGGCCTTCACCTGAAAGCGGAGGATTTCATCCCGGCGACCGCCGAGGAGAAGGAAAGCCTCGTTATAATGAGAGACAGCGTCAACTTCTGGCGCGACGGTCTGAGACGTCTGAAAAAGAACAGGGTCGCAATGGTCAGCCTGTTTTTCATATTGCTGATAATGATATTCGCCTACGTGCTTCCCTCGTTCTGGCCCTATACCTACGATCAGCAGATAAGGACCAGCGAAAACCTTTCGCCGTTCACCTACGGAGAGGCGGAGCTGGCAAGGATAGAAGCTGGGGAGAAGGTCTTTCCCCATATCTGCGGCACGGATAAGCTCGGCCGCGATTTTGCCGTTCGCCTTATGATGGGGGCCAGGATCAGCCTCACCGTGGGCCTGGTTTGCGCCGCGATAGTGCTCGTGATAGGCGCGCTGTTCGGGGCGATAGCGGGATTTGCCGGCGGATGGGTGGATAATATAATGATGCGCTTTACGGATATCATCTATACCATACCGGATATCCTGCTGATCATCATCATGGCGATGTCGCTCAAGCCCGCGCTGGAGCAGCTGGTGACGCATAAGGGCTTTTTATGGCTTCAGAAGCTCGGACCCAATATGATAGCGATCTTCCTTGTGTTCGCGCTGATATACTGGGTGGGCATGGCCAGGATAACCCGCTCGCAGGTGCTTATACTCAAAGAGTCCGAATATGTCACGGCCGCGCGCGCCCTCGGCGCGGGCAGCGCGAGGATAATCAGAAAGCACCTGCTTACCAACTGCATAGGCACTCTGACCGTCACGACCACGCTGCAGATCCCCTCGGCCATCTTTACCGAAAGCTATTTGAGCTTCCTCGGCATAGGCGTGCAGGTGCCCATGCCGTCGCTGGGCTCCCTTGCCACCGACGCGGTCAAGGGCATGAACACGTATCCCTATCTTCTGCTCTTCCCGGCGATACTTATAAGCGTGATAATACTCGTTTTCAACCTGTTCGGAGACGGACTCAGGGACGCTTTCGATCCGAAACTGAAGGACTGAACGGAAGGAAGAGAATGTTGAAAGAAAAGCTTTTGGATATCCGGGACGAATATCTCTCCTTCTTTACTCCCGCGGGCGAGATAAAGGCTCTCAACGGCGTATCCTTTTCCATGGACGAGGGAGAAGTGCTCGGCATAGTGGGAGAGTCCGGCTCCGGAAAATCGGTCACGGCGTATTCCATCATGGGGCTTACCGCGTATCCCGGCAGGCTCGTGGGCGGTTCGATCCGCTTCAACGGGCACGACGTAGAAAAAATGAGCGAAAAGGAGCTGCGCAAAATGCGCGGCAATGAGGTTTCGATCATTTTCCAGGACCCGATGACCAGCCTCAATCCCGTGTACACGATAGGAAATCAGATAGAAGAGGTCATACTCCTGCATACCGACAAGACCCGCGACGAGGCAAAAAAACGCGCCAGGGAGCTGCTTGAGCTTGTCGGGATAAACGAGCCGGACCGCAGACTGAAGCAGTATCCGCACGAGCTCTCGGGCGGTATGCGTCAGCGCGTGATGATATCCATCGCGCTCGCCTGCGAGCCCAAGCTGCTCATAGCCGACGAGCCGACCACGGCCCTCGACGTGACGATCCAGGCGCAGATACTCGAGCTTATGAAGGAGCTGCGCTCAAAGCTCGACATGAGCATAATAATGATAACCCACGATCTCGGCGTGGTCGCCAGCATGTGCGAAAAGATAGCCGTGATGTATGCCGGACATATCGTGGAATACGGTACTGCGGACGAGATATTCTATGAGCCGGGCCACGAATATACCAAGGGCCTGATAAAATCCATACCCAAGCTGAATTCCTCCGAGCCGGAGCGCCTCGTGCCCATCGAGGGACAGCCCGTCGATCTGCTCAATCCGCCCAAGGGCTGTCCGTTCGCGCCGCGCTGCGGCAGCTGCATGAAAATTTGTCTCAGGGAAATGCCCGAAAAAACCGAGCTGAGCGAAACGCATTACTGCTATTGCTGGCTGCACGGAAAGGCGGAATTCGAGAAGGGGGGCGGCGAGGAATGAGTCGGCAGGACATACTCGTTGAGATACAGAACCTCCGGCAGTATTTCCCGGCGGGAGGCCACGGAAAGAACAGACGCTTCGTTCAGGCCGTGGACGACGTTTCCTTCGCCATAAAGAAAGGGGAGACCCTCGGCCTGGTGGGCGAGTCCGGCTGCGGGAAGACTACCGTCGGCAGGACGATGCTTCGCCTGTACGAGCCGACCGACGGACGTATAATATACGACGGAAAGATCATTTACGACAGCGGCAGGTGCCCGCTGAAGAACGACGACGGGAGCGATATGACCGACGGGAAAGGCAAGCCCGTATTCGGCAAAAGGACCGCCGTTGACATGCTTCCTTACCGCAGGAAAATGCAGATAGTTTTCCAGGACCCGTATGCGAGCCTGGATCCGCGCATGACCATAGGCGATATCGTCGGAGAGTCGATAGATATCCACCGTACCGCCGCGAACAAAAAGGAAAGGCATGACAAGATAATCTCCCTTCTCGAATGCGTCGGACTGAACAGCGAGCACGCCAACCGTTATCCGCACGAGTTTTCCGGAGGTCAGCGCCAGCGCGTTGGCATCGCCAGAGCACTGGCTGCCGATCCGCAGTTCATCGTCTGCGACGAGCCGGTTTCCGCGCTCGACGTTTCCATTCAGGCGCAGGTGGTAAACATGTTTGAGGACCTGCAGCAGGAAATGGGGCTGACGTACCTGTTCATAGCCCACGATCTGAGCGTTGTCAAGCATATATCCAACCGCATAGGCGTTATGTATCTGGGCAAAATGGTGGAGCTCGCGGAGAGCTTCGAGCTGATAGCTCACAGCGTTCATCCGTATACGAGAAGCCTGATTTCCGCCATACCCGTCGCCGATCCGAAAACCGCCCGCGCCGCAAAGCGCATCACGCTGCAGGGCGACGTACCCAGCCCGCTCAATCCGCCCAGCGGATGCCGTTTCCGCACGCGCTGTCCCTACGCGGACGAGCTCTGCGCGCGGGAATGTCCGCAGATGAAAGAGGTCGGCGCGGGACACTGGGCCGCCTGCCACCACCTGGACAGGGTGGAGTATTGATACGTTATTCGTTGTGAAGCCGCTCACAATGGATATATAAAAAGGAGAAAGTTTTTTTAAGGAGATGTTAAGATGAAAGCAAAAAGACTGATCGCGGCGCTGCTTGTCGTTTGTCTGGCAGTGTGCCTCGCCGCCTGCGCTCCCAAGGAGGGCGGCAAGACGCCCGACGGCGGAGAAACGGCGCAGCCGAGCAACATTACCGTACAGATCGGACCGAACCCCGAGACCCTTGATCCCGCTCTCAACAGCGCGGTCGACGGCGGCAACATGCTCATCACTCTGTTCGAGACCCTGCTCATCATTGATGAGAACAACAAGGTTCAGCCCGGACAGGCCGAGAGCTACACCGTCAGCGGCGACGGCATCGAGTGGACCTTCACGATGCGCGACGGACTGAAATGGAGCGACGGCAGCGAGCTCAACGCAAAGGACTTTGAGTATACCTTCAAGCGCCTCTGCGACGTCAACCTGGCCGCTCCCTACGGCGAGACCGTCGTGGGCATGATCGCCGGCTATCAGGACGCCATAGGCAATCCCGACGCCGACGGCAACCCCACCACCGATCCCGACATCGAGAAGCTCCAGGTTTCCGCCAGCGAAGACGGCAAGACCCTGAGCATCACGCTCGCTTATCCCTGCCCCTACTTTGACAAGATCGTTGCTTTCGGCACCATGAGCCCCGTCCAGAAGGCTACCGTCGAGGCCAACGGCGACGCCTGGGCCACCAAGCCCGCCACCTACGTCTGCAACGGCCCCTACATGATCAAGGACTGGACTCCCGGCGAGCGCATCGTCTGCCAGAAGAACCCCTACTACAAGGGCGGCTGGGATACTTCCCGCATAGTCACCGATAACCTGACCTTCCTGCTTCTTGAGGACTCCGCCGCAGCTTACGCGGCCTTCAACGGCGGCGACGCCCTTCTCATCAAGGACGTTCCCACCGAGGAGATCCCCAGCCTGAAGAAGGCTGAGGACGGCGGCGAATTCTACGTAGATACCATTCTCGGTACCTACTATCTCAACCTCAACTTCAGCAAGGCGCCCTTCAACGACGTAAACGTCCGCAAGGCCCTCAACCTGGCTATCGACCGTGATTATATAGCCAACGTCCTCATGCAGGGCACTTACAGCCCGGCATATAACTTCGTAGGCCCCGGCGTTGCCGACGCCGACGGCATGTTCTTTGACAATGCCGTTGCCGATAACGGCGGCGACACCTATATCAGCAAGGACTACGAGGCCAACAAGCTGGCCGCTCAGGAGGCTCTTGCCGCCGCCGGCTATCCCAACGGCGAAGGCTTCCCGACCATCACCTATTCCACCAACGACAGCGGCTATCATAAGGTCGTTGCGGAATACCTGCAGAAGTGCTACCAGGAAGTGCTGGGCATCGAGCTCAAGATCGACATAGTCGAATGGGCGTCCTTCACCCCGATGCGCCGCGCCGGCGATTACGAGATGGCCCGCAACGGCTGGGTCATGGACTACAACGACGCCTCCAACATGATCGAACTGCTGTATTCGACCAACGGCAACAACGACGGCAAATACAATAACCCCGCTTTCGACAAGGCCATTGACGATTCCAGAGTAGCCGATACGAAGGCTCACTTCCAGGCTCTGCATGACGCCGAGAAGATCATGATGGAAGACTACGCCTGCGTGCCGGTGGCTTACTACACCGACTTCTGGCTCCAGAAGGGCAGCCTGAAGGGCACCTGGCACAGCCCCTACGGCTACTGGTATCTGCAGTACGCCTACGTAGGCTGATTTCCGCAGCGGCAGCGGCCCGCTGAGAACTACGCAATTCTTACCGCCCGCGCCGTTTCGGCGCGGGCGGTAACTGCTGCGGTCCTGAAATTGCCCGCAGTGAAGACGAAAAAAATAAAAGAAAAACGCAAAAAAGGGATTGACAAGGCAAGTAGGGCGTGATATATTAAGCGAGCTGTCGCCGATGGAGACGGCGGGTGTACCTTGTAAATTAAACAATGCGAAACAGAAGCGAACGCACCAAAAAGGGCGCAGCATCATAAGGTGCTGCAGTCTGTCAATTTAGTAATTTGAGTGAAGCTTGGATGCTTGACTTATCAAAAAGGTTTTAGCGTCCGGAAGGACGTTAGGATACCATTTTTTGAGAGTTTGATCCTGGCTCAGGACGAACGCTGGCGGCGTGCCTAACACATGCAAGTCGAACGGACGAGGGGAGCTTGCTCCCCAAGTTAGTGGCGGACGGGTGAGTAACACGTGAGCAACCTGCC
>JAEEGI010015128.1_pt1 | contig 16111 bp, 10 predicted proteins | sample 8958751 | NCBI WGS metagenome assembly JAEEGI01 (sample SAMN16246545, study PRJNA631951) | gut metagenome | biome: gut microbiome; feature: rumen; material: KS-attached | host: Bos | place: Iran: Karaj | collected 2018-10
TACAGGACTGAACATGTTCGCTTACGAATGGATTTCGCTTGTCCTTGAAGCGTCCGGCGAAACAAGCATCCGCAAAAGAGACGTGTGGCGCGGATTCTTGAACGACCAGCTACGGTTTTCTCCGGGACTGAAAATTAGACTCCCGAAACGAACAACTCTTTCTATAGGTGCTGACCTAGGCATGGATCTTTTCAGAAAACGAAAAATCGGTCGCGGTCATCCTATAACAGTAAAGAACAAAGGACACAAATACAGCTACACCGTCCCCGGCAGTCCACCCATTGCGGCATCCATCAAGCTCAACAGAACATTCGACCTCAGCAGGTCTGACAGCGATGGCGACGGTGTCGATGACAAGTGGGACCTGTGCCCACAGTCCAATTTATCATACAAAGTAGATAGACGAGGATGTACCGTAGATTCCGACGGCGATGGCATTGCAGACGACATAGACAAATGCCCCAACACAGAACCCGCTGTTTTGGTCGATACCACGGGTTGTCCCGAAGACTTGGATGGCGATGGCATTCCAAACCACATGGACAAATGCCCCGGCACAAGACCGAACGACCCCGTTGATGAATTTGGATGTATCCACGACGAAGACGGCGATGGCATTCACGACGGTATAGACAAATGCGCGGAAACTCCCGCCAATGCGCAAGTCGATGAAAAAGGATGCCTCTTGGACAACGACAAGGACGGAGTTCCCGATATCAATGACACATGTGCAAACACACCCGCAGGGCTGCAAGTCGATGAACTCGGTTGCTTTTTAGACAGCGACAAGGACGGTATCCCGAACGAATTGGACAAATGCCCGAACAGCAAACCGGATGACAACATAAACAAGGACGGTTGTCCAGTCGATACTGATGAAGACGGCGTTCCGGACTTTATGGACTTGTGCCAAAACACGCCCAAGGGAGCCATTGTCAATAGCGTCGGATGCCGCATAGACAGCGACAAGGACGGTGTTTTCGACGATGACGACAAATGTCCAAGAACTCCTAAAGACGCGCCCGTCGATTCCATCGGATGCCCGATAGATTCCGACCATGACGGCATATACGACTATCTGGACAACTGCCCCTACACGATTGAAAAGACTCAAGTCGATAAGAGCGGTTGCCCCATTCGCGACAGGCAGAACCTGGACAAAATCGCAAGAAGAATCCATTTCCACAAAGGGACGGAAAAACCGCTCAATTCTTCTTACACCGCATTGAGCGATATCGTCTCCGTCATGCGTCACCACAAGGACATTGCCGTTGAAATCCAGTGCAGCGTCAAGGAAAAGGAAACGGACGAACCGCAGGAACTTTCGAACGCACGAGCAAATTTCATTTACGAATTCTTGCTGTTCAAGGGAATCAAGGAAGAACGTCTCAAGGCCAAAGGTTACGGGCTAGAACTCCCCTCAAATGTCCAAGGCAGTTCCATGATGAACCCTGTCGGAGTCAGACTTCTGCCGTACAAGCTAGAGAAGGGAGAATAAAGGCAAATGCGTTTCGTCATCCCGGACTCCGTTCCGGGATCTGTTTTTTTATCGCTAGAAATTAGAGGATGCAATAGGCGCGGCATCGGTAAGGTGTACAGCGCACAAAATCGTCATTCTGGAGGCGAAGCCGATAGAATCCAGTTATGTCTAGAGGGTAATGGAATGCTGGGGGGAATGTATCCACAATAAGTACTGTATGGATTCCCTCCCTTCGGTCGAGAATGACGATTCTTTAAAGCACGTAGTACATACGTTTTCTCAAACCACTTGCTTCTAGTCTCTACATTCTCGTTTTACTATTTACGCCCTAATCATCTTTCTTGTTAAAGAGCAAAGCAATGACCAGGCCGACGAGGACGTAAAGCCCTACGGCAGATAAGAGCCCGAGAATTTCCGAACCCGAAAGAGCCTCTACCTTGATGTAAAGGAGCACGGAGAGAGGCATAGCAAGCAAAAAAAGGATTCCGGGAATTTTCTGTTTCATGGTGGATAAGATAGAAAAGTAGAATCGGTTATAAAAAAACGATCCCAGCCCTTCGACAAGCTCAGGGACCTTAGGTCCGATGACAAATCGAAAATGCCGGGGTGACATACAAAGCAGGCAAAGCCTGTCACCCCGCACTTGCGATGCACTGCCTGCACTGAGTTTAATCGAAGTGAGCCTGTCGAAGTGTTCCGAGGCCGACTTACACAGTGTTATTTCACGGTCATTTGGTACTTCTTGCTGCCGGCTTCCACTTGGTACTCACCCTTGAAACCGCGGAACTTCGCAACGCCATTGGCATCAGCAGTCACCGTAACATCCGTCGTCCAGACCTTGTGCCACAAGTCATACACTCGCTTTGCAGCAGGCTTTTCGCGACCATCAGACGCAATCATGCCGCCGTTCTTGACCCAGTGACGGTTATCCCAGAAGCCCCACAGCACAATGCCGTTCACCGCCGGGTGGCTAAACGCAGTACGGATAAACGTCTCGAACTTCTGAGCTTGAACTTCTTCCGTGTCGTTCATGCCGGCCTGCCAATCGCCCACGTCAAATTCCGTCACCTTGATCGGGAGGCCAAGAGAAGCAAGCTTATCGAGGCGTTCCTTGATGAGTCCCGGCACAATCGGTCGGAGTCCAAAGTGGCACTGCACGCCAATGCCCTGTACCGGCACCTTGCGGGCAAGCATGCCCTTGATCAAGCCGTAATAACGGTCCGTCTCGCCCGCAGCGACAACGTTATAATCGTTGATGTAAAGCACCGCCGAAGGGTCTGCACGATGCGCCCAGACAAACGCACTGTCAAGAATGCCCCAACCGCACTTGTTGAACGTCCAGGATTCGTGAATCGGTTCGTTCCATACATCGTATTCCGTAATCTTGCCCTTGTATTCCCTGAGGTCGCGTTCAATGCGTGCCTTGAGATTTTCGGCAATTTCCTTGCAATTTCCCTTGTTGCTATAATGCTTGTCGAAACCGTAACCTTGATGGCTCCACATCAACGCGTGACCGCGGAGTTTCCAGTTATTTTGACTCGTGAAGTCCGTGTATTCCTTCATTTCGTCGCGTTTGAGCTTGCCCTTCTTCGGTTCGTATTCCGGCCACTTGAACTGGTTCTCGGAAACGCCATGCCAGAAATACTTCTTGGCCGCATTCCTGTACCATTTTTCAACGCTGTCCTTGGTGTCATAAAGCGCGAGAGCCGTACCGAACGGGAACGCATGGCGCAAAAGCTTAACATGCACCTTTTCGCCCGGACTTGCCTTGACCGTAAAATCAACCTTGCGGAGACTGTCGATGCGAGCGTCCGCGGCGTTATACCACGACGGGTCGGACATTTCATCCATCTTCTCGACATCAACGTCATCCAGCTGGATCCAGCCCTTCTTGAGGCCAATCTGGAACGTAATGTTGTTAAGGCCGTAACCTTTCTGGTCGGCAAGGAAAATCATTTCGTAAGTCTGCCACTTGTCCGTCAAATCGAACGATGCACTTTCCTTTTGGCGGTAATCCGGAGGGCCACCCTGCACCACCGAATTGATAGGCATGTTGCCCTTCGCCTTGAACGTAAGCTTGTAAAAGCCGGAATCCGCCAAAAATTTGGGAGGCTGGAGCTGCAAGCCCCACCACGGATTCGGAAGTTCCTTCACAACGACCTTCGCACCCTGCGAGCCATCGACACCAAGCCCCTGCACAGCAATCTGCGATTCGGCAACCGCCGGACCATTAGGATTATTCCACAAATACCAACCACCGTCGCCATACTCCATGTCGCCATTGCTCACTCCAGCAGCAAACGAAGGAGCGGCAAGGGACAAGGCTACAGTCGCAGCAATTGCAAAGGCTTTCTTACTTTTGAAATTCATTAGGGCACCCCATTTTTGTTTCAACGCCAAAACTTTTCCAGCCTAAATATATACTCGAACCTGTAAATACGCGAGTCCAAAAAAGATGATTTCGCCCACTAAAAAGCAAACATAAGAAAATGTGTAGCAAGTGTATCGTGTGGAGTAGGAAGTAGGAAGTAAACAGTAGGAAGTGGTTAGTGGTTAGTGATTAGTGGTTAGGAGGGGGCGTCGCTTTTAATCCTTCACACAGCGGACTGAAAATGCGAGATTTTTTCTGTTAACTCTAAAGTACACTCCCTCATAACTGCTGTTAAAAGCCACACAGTAAGCAAAATCACCATGCGCCTCATAGTTTTCTTCTGTAGAACTCCAATAATACGCAACATCGCCTTCATTTTTAAAAGTATCGAGTTCCCTGTCGCCTGCAGGGAGTACAGAAAACATGAAATCATCACTACCGTTTCCGTTACGACCTTCATGATAATCATTCCAACCACTCGTCGATTTGAGCATTTTTCCGGCAGTTTTTTCTCCACCCACAACACTAAACAGAACGTTCCATTCATTCGTGCTGGGCAAACTCCAACCTTCAGGGCAAATGCCTTGAACCTTTTCTAGGATAGAGCAAATTTTATCGTAACCACAATCTCGCGGATGATTCTTGTCAGTCGCAAGTTTCATCGAATCAATTGCCGCGGCCCACGTATAAAGACGACCGTATTTAGAGCAATATTCGGCAGAATCCATGTAACAAAAGCTTTTTTCCGATTCATAATTCAAATTTTCCGCCATCCACACCTGTTTTCCAATTTTAACAGTCCTGTATATTTGGCCATCACGCAAATCTTTAAGAGTATTTGCTATTTCATCGTATTCACTACCTGCATTAAAATCAATAGAACTTGATAATGCAGCAGAGCTACTGGAGGATGTTTTCTTGGAAGAGGAACTCGACTTGCCCGTATCAAAGGATTCAAACCAATGGTCGCCATCACATTCGTAATTTTTTTCTTCGCTTTCCACGAATACTTTTTCACCGATAACCGACATGTTGCATTCGTAAGACTTAAGTTCATCCGCATTCTCCACCTCAGACGGAAGAATAACTTTGGGAGAGGACGAACTGTCGTCGCCGCAAGCGACGAATAAGACGATAGACGTGAGCAAAGCAATCTCATACATAAACCTCACGGATCCTATCGCCGCCTTGCAGCTCCAGGACGACATTGCTGTAAAAGACTTTAAATATTTCATAATTTACTCCTAAACAAAAGCTCCTTCAAGACTTTTTTATCATTTGTATTTAAAATAGCAAAAAAATTCTTTGAAAACAAATTTTTTCATTCGAGCAAGCCTTTTGTAAAAATAAATTAAGGATACACAGATTATTCCTAATTGAACAACGTAGCACTACTTTTGGCACACCCTAATTTTCTAAAATTAAGGTGTTAAACAATTTTATAATGAGTGTTCCTATGATTCGTTCGTTTGTAAAAAAAGAAAGTTCTCTCGCCCGCTTGACCGCAGCATTCGGGCTTTTTTTCCTTTTCTCCTGTGCAGGCAGCAACACGCCAGAGGTGAATCCCTCCCCCGCAACAGACGTACCGGCAACAACCGAAGAAACATCCTACGAGGATGAAACTCCAGAAGTTGATTACACATCCGAAGAGACGGTCGTGCCCAAGGCAACCGGCGGCACCATCGAAACAAGCGGTTACACGTTCACCGCACCCGATAACGGATGGACCATCATCGGCGGCGAAGACAACGCGCCTTACGAATTTTACAATCCAAAGACTGGCCGCCGAGCCGTTCTCGTCGAAGTGACGCTCCCCGAAGGAGAGCCGCTCCGCCTCATGGACCGCGCGCAAATCGAAATGCAGTCGTTTGAATCAAGCGGAAAAAAAGCGACGCTCGCAGAGACCTACCCCGAAGAAGCTTTCGGCACGACGGGTGCATTCTTTGACGTGGCAGGCAAACGCTACGACACCCCATACGAAGCCGTGGGCCTTGTCATCGGAGCCGGGAATCGAGTGTTTACACTCACGCTTTCCGCAAACGACGTCCAGCTTTCCGCAGGTGCCCTCAAGCAGGAATGGAAAGAATTCTTTGCGACATTCAAGCTCAAGGACGTTGTCAAAGAAGCAGTATCGGAACTTTCCGACGAACGCATCACAAAGCATACAAGTGCTGACCTCGGCTACACCTGGAGCACAAGCGACACGCTTTGGCACACCTGGACAAGCGTTGCCCGCCAAAACGAAGACCCGGACTTGGTCTTGAGCAATAAAAAAGAAGACATTTCGTTGTTCGTATATGGAGCCATCGTCCCAAGCGAAGAAGTCGGGCAGCAAGACATGTTCAAGGTGCTCCTCAGCCGTCTCGGGCTTTCGCTTAACGAACCGTCCATTGAAGTACAGCGCGTGAAAGTCGGCGACCGTTACGCCCAGGAATTTACGCTCACACGCGTTGTCAACAAGTTTGACTTCTATTATACAGGCCGCTATTTCTACGATAACGGGCGCGGCATCCTCATCGCCACTTGGACGCAAGGTGTCAACAAAAAGAAATACGCATCCGTCATGAAAAACGCTCTCGAAGGGCTTAAAGTCGGCGCAAAGCCGGAACAGGCAAGCGATGAAGAAGCCCGCAAAAAGCAGAACAAGTTCAATGCAGCAGTCATGAGCCAAGTCGGAATTCTCCGTTTGCTCGAAGACCAACCGTTTGTCGCCCTCAGTTACTTTGAACGAGCGAACAAGATGGACCCGGAAGAACCGCTCTACCTCATCAACTGCGGTTTCGTCTATCAGATGAAAGAACTTTACGGCCCGGGAATCAGTTACTTTACAAGTCAAATTGACCTTGTACGCAAGAACGGCAAGTTGCTCTCGATTCTCGGTGAAATGTACGAAGCTTTGTTCGATTACGGTCGTGCCCGCGAATGTGCCGAAGCCGCATTGCGTTATACACCCAACAATCCTGAATATGTCATCAACTTGAGCGACGCCCTCTGGGGCTTGGGACAACGTCACCAGTCTCTCATTGTGGTGCAGCGACTTTACGACACGCAGCCCAGCGCCCGCCTTGGCGTTTATCTTGCCAAGACGTACATGGGACTGGACCAGTACGCCGAAGCGGTCGATATTTTGTACGCTATCCGTGGACGCTTTGGCATGAGCAAGGAACTCGGCGAAACGCTCATGGATGCATTGATGTTCCTCGGCCGCTACGAAGAAGCCCGCGCCATCAGCGAAGAAACGCTCGCCAAGGCCAAGAACGATTACAAGATTTGGACGATGCACGGCAAAATTCTTTTCTACAGCCGCAACTACCGCGATGCAGAAAAAGCACTCACCAAGGCACTTGCACTCAAGTCGGATAACGAAGATGCAAAGAGTTTCCTCTCCGCGACAAAGGCTTACCTCGGCAAGGCGGACAACCGCACGCTGCAAAAGCCGATTACGCCTGTCGAAGAACGCACCGCAGACTTGAAAACGCTCTTGCGCCCGCAAGCCAAGAAGACCGCCGTTGAAGGGGACTTCCCTGCCGTCATCCATTATCAAAAAGAGGCTCTCAAGGCAGAAAAAGGTGCCAACTGGGTCCGCAGCGAAGAAATGCTCCTCGAAGTGCTCGACCAACGCGGTGCAGCCATCTATCGCGAATTCACGTTCGACTTTTTGCCGGGCTTTGACCGCATTTACCTGAACGCCCTCGAAGTCTATGACAGCAACTGGAAGCTCAAGCAGAAAGCGAGCTTGAACGGAGCCTACATCACCTACGCGACAGAAATCGGCGGTGGCAACGAATCGCAAACGGCACACTTTCCGCTTTCCGAAATCGCTCCGGGCGACTTCATTTACATGCAATTCAGCCGAACGAACATCCAGAACAAGGGAATGATACCTTACACGAATTACGAAAGCAGCCGCGACGTGCCTGTGGGTGAATCGGTATTCCGCATTTACGCAGACACGACACGCTTTGTCACCGAAGAATACGGTCCGCTCCAAAAGACACCGATCAAGGGCGGCATCGAATGGAAGATTGAAAATCCGGTTATCGTCCGCAAGGAGCTTTACATGCCGGTGTATCGCGACTTCGGCGCGGGCCTCATGCTCACGGGCAAGCAGGAATGGCGTGACGTGGGCGACGATTACCAGAACCTCATCAGCCACCAGTTCAAGCAAGCGGTCAAGGTCCGCGAACAAGCTTTCGAAGTGCGCGGCAACAAGATTGGCGACGAAGCAGTCAAGGCGATTGTCAACTTTGTCCGCCATGACATCCGCTACCGCGACGTGCGATTCGGCGGCCACAGCCTGATTCCGCAGACCGCAGAAGTAACGCTCAAGGAACACCGCGGCGACTGCAAGGACATGGCGCTTTTGCTCAAGGACATGCTCGAAGCTATTGGCGTGAAGAGCTACCTCACGGCCATCCACTTGACCGAAGAAGGTTTCTCGCACTTGCCGACCATCCAGCAGTTCAACCACATGATTCTCTACATTCCGAAGCAAGGCAAGATTAGCGAACGCTGGGTCGATGCCACCGACAAGACCGGCAACGACCGCCCGGTACCGCTCGACATGGAAGGCAAAGTCGCCCTCGTCATCGACGGAGACCAGAGCCATGTCGTCACGACTCCGATTCTCGAAGACAACCAGGAACATCAAATTGCAATCCAGCACGACTTGTTCATCGGTGAAAACGGCAATTGCGAATTTCGCGATTCCGTGCAGCTCCAGGGCAAATTCGCAAGCGCCATCCGCAATAAGTTCTTTGGCCGCGACATCAAGGAACAGGAGAAATTGCTTGAACAGTTCCTCGCCTCCGGCGTACCGGACGTAAGCATCGGCAACATCCGCATCGAAAATCTCGACCAGTTCAACAAGCCGCTCATCATCGTAAACACGTACCTTTCCAAGGGTTACTTTGGCCAAGGCGGTTCCGAACTCAAGGGACGCTTCCCGAACGTCTGGGAACGTAGCCTCTTCAAGCTCCCGAAGGTCGCCAAGCGCCACCACCCCATCCGCATGCCGCACGAAACAATCTTCAGCTTCAAGCTGAACATCAAGACCGCAAGCGGACACTCGGCGACGCTCACCGAAGCAAAGCCGCTCAACCGTGCCCCGGATTACGTGAGCTTCGAAAAAGAGCCGAAGTCCAAGACGTCTAGCGGCATCAAGTGGACCACGTTTGCGCTCTACGCAGATCCAAGCGAATACGACAAGATCCGCGAAGAATGGAATTACCTCTTGAGCGAAACCAGCCCGATGATTACAGTGAGGTAAGACGAAAGAACGCCACTTAGGTTGGTGAGCTTGTCGAACCACGCGGCTACAGACGAGAGACGAAAGATTATAGTTTGGCAGCGAAGCTGCGACTTTTCCTCTCTCGTCTTTCCTCTCTCGTCTTTCGTCTACCAGCGAAGCGATCTCTCGTCTAATATAACCATTGACTAACAACCATTGACTAACTATGCGAGCACTTATCTTATCAGACATTCATGGTTCAGCCTTGGCGGCAAGGCAAGCGTTATCGTTCTTTGAAAAGTTCAACTGCGACAAGATTTTCTTGCTCGGCGACACGCTCTACCACGGTCCGAGAAATCCGCTCCCTGCAGGGCACGGCCCCATGGGCGTCGTCGAAGCGCTTGCCCCGTACAAAGACCGTATTGTCGCCGTCCGCGGCAACTGCGATGCCGAAATAGATTTGATGATGCTAGACTTCCCCATCGAAAACGAATACAAGGTCGTCGAAGATTGCGGATTCCATCTGTTCCTTAGCCACGGACACATCTATATACCGGAATGTTTCCCGCGAAATGCACTGGAAAGCATCGAATCGACTGGCGCCGCCCAGTCCGCAGAATTCGACATTGCCGCAAAACAAAAGCCACAAATCGATGTTTATTTATACGGCCACACGCACATCTGGAAGCTCGAAAAGAACTTCCGTGACGTGCTCATCGTGAATCCAGGCTCCACGAGCCTCCCGAAAGGCGGAAACCCGCCCACATTCGGATTGTACGAAAGCACCCCCGCCTCAGCAAACGAACCCGCACACGCCAAGTTCAGCATCCACAAGCTCGAAGACGGCGCAGAACTTGCGGCATTGGCTATTTAATGATATGAGACGGAGATGCCCGATCCAGTCGGGCATGACAATGCTATAAAAGCCGTATCGTTTTTTTTCTTACATTTTAGCCATGGTTCTAAACGTTATTTGGCTCGTTTTCTTTTTCGGTGCATTTATCGCGTGCATCGTCCAATGGCTCGCTTTCGGCGATACCGGCATTTTCAACAAGGCCATCCTCGGCGCATTCGACATGTCCAAGACGGCATTTGAAATCGCCCTCGGACTCACGGGCATACTCTCGCTCTGGCTCGGGATTCTCAAAATAGGCGAAAAGGCTGGCGCCGTCCAGATTCTTGCCAAAATCGTCCAACCACTCTTCTCTCGGCTTTTCCCGCAAATCCCGAAAGGGCACCCCGTCGTAGGCACCATGCTCATGAACATTAGCGCCAACATGCTGGGTCTCGACAACGCCGCCACCCCGATGGGCCTCAAAGCCATGTCGCAGCTTCAGGAACTCAACCCGAACGAAGACAAGACCGTCGCGAGCGATTCGCAAATCATGTTCCTCGTCCTCAATGCCAGCGGACTTACGCTAATTCCTGTCAGCATAATGACTTACCGCGCACAACTCGGCGCCGCAAACCCGAGCGATGTATTCTTGCCACTTCTTTTATCCACATTTTTCAGCACAATTGCCGGCATTTTTGCCCTCAGCTTTTTCCAGAAAATCAAGCTCAAGGACCCCGTAACGGTTGCCTGGCTCGGCGGCATCAGCGCATGCGTCATCGCCGTGATGTTCTACTTCAGCCACCTCACTGCCGAAGCCATCGGCACCTCCAGCCTCTTCATCAGCGGCATAGTATTGTTCGGCATCATTGTCGCGTTCCTAGCCCTCGCCTGTTACAAGAAGGTCCAAGCCTACGAAGCGTTCGTTGAAGGCGCCAAGGAAGGCTTCAACACCGCCGTGATGATTATCCCGAACCTCGTCGCGATTCTTGTTGGCGTTGCCGTGTTCCGCTCCAGTGGCGCGATGGACCTTGTCATGAACGGAATTTCCAGCCTTCTCGGCCTCATCGGTATCGGCAACGATGTCGTACCGGCGCTCCCGACCGCGCTCATGAAACCCCTCAGCGGTAGCGGAGCCCGCGGCATGATGATCGACGCCATGAAGAACTTGGGCCCGGACAGCTTCGCCGGTCGCCTCAGCTGCATGTTCCAGGGCGCTGCCGACACGACATTCTACATCATCGCCGTCTATTTCGGCTCCGTGGGCGTCAAAAAGACCCGCCACGCAGTCACCTGCGCCCTCATCGCAGACGTCGTCGGAGTCATTGCCGCCATCGTCATTGCATACATATTCTTCCCACCAATGCACTAAAGTTCCGTGACCCGGCTTACGTCCTTAATCATAAAATAATAAGAAAAAATTACATTTGTTTTTTTTCGTGACTTTTCTTGAAAATTTTATTTACATTTAGAAACAAATTTGGTGTATATGAGGTTTCAAGGTTTAGGGACGAGAATGGACTTTATCATTTTCAGCAACGAATACAAGACATTTAGGGACGCAATTTTAGATAATATTCCCGATTTAACCGGGATGATGAAGCGTATCAGCGTCGCCATTCCTCCAATTTGCAATATTTTAAATATTGGCTTTATAAAAATCAAACTTGTTGCCCCATGTTCGATTATAGCCAAAAACGGCGCGAATACAGAAAAAACAGTTTATGAAGATCCGAACGGGTACGAATACGCCCCGCTTATCCAGACATACCGCACAGGTGAAAACGGCATTGTCACAATCGAAATCCGTTCCAAAAAGAACCACAAGTTCAACAATAATGAAATTCAAGCCGTAAAGCTCATTTGCGACGACATGTTCATCCTTCTCGGACGAGCAAGGCTCATGAGCGCAGTCCACTACGCCAATTTGACGGATACGATGACCGGAGCCCCTAATCTGCCGCAATTAATTCAGCACGGCATTGGACTTAAAGCTGCTCAAAAACTGCATAACTTTTCCGGTTTATTCATCAACCTTAAAAATTACAAGTACGTCAACCAGTCCAAGGGTCCAGCTATAGGCGACAAGGGTATTGTCGCATTCGCCCAAACCGTCATGAACTTGTGCCACGACGACGAAAAACTAGCACGCCTTGGTGGAGACAATTTTTTCATTCTCGTCAGAAAAGAACACAAGGAAAAATTCATCCAGCTGCTTTCGCCCTTGATGATTTCGATTCCGATGCCCCAAGGCCCAGTGGTCCAGCTGCCCATCCACTGCCGAATGGGAGTTTATGACATTCAAGCGACCGATACAATGAACGAAGTGATGCACTGCGCATCTATTGCCTTGGACGCCGCAAGACAGCACCCCGGAAACGATATCGTTCCATTTGCAAAGCCGATGCTAGCCATCGTCTCGCACGAAAAGGAAATTTCGTCCGTTTTCCACGATGCACTGGAACGCGAGGAATTCATCGTCTATTACCAGCCCAAGGTGTCTATCGACAATAAAACGCTATGCGGTTGCGAAGCTCTCGTTCGCTGGAACCGCAACGGACACATCGTCGCGCCTGGCGATTTTTTGCCCATTCTCGAAAAAGAAGCCTCGGTCTGCCAACTAGACTTTTACGTATTCCGCAAAGTCTGCGAAGACATCCGTTCCTGGATAAACGCAGGCATAGAGCCGGTCCGAGTGTCTTCCAATTTTTCAAGGTTACACTTGAGCAACACGCACCTTGCCGAAGACATCCTCAAAATCATGCAGGAATTTGATATCGACAGCAAGTATATCGAAATCGAGCTGACCGAAGCCTCGGATTTCGAAGACAAAGTTGCCATGCAGAAGTTCGTGAACAAGTTGCGCCAAAACGATATATCCGTCTCGATTGACGACTTTGGCACAGGCTACTCCACGTTCAACGTCCTCAAGGACTTGAACGTCAACATCATCAAACTGGACAAGTCCCTCCTCGACAACATAGGCGACAACAAGCACCACGACGAGATTGTCATCAAAAACATGGTGAACATGATCAACGAACTCAATCTCGAAGTCGTAGCCGAAGGCGTCGAAAACAGCAGGCAATTGGACTTTTTGCAAAACGCCAAGTGCTCTACCGTGCAAGGTTTCATTTACGACAAGCCACTTTCCAAGAAGGATTTCGAGTTAAGGCTTTCCAACAAAATTGCCTACCGTTGCCACGGCTAAAAGAACATCCAGACGGCCATCCACAGGACGATTAGTCCGAATTCAATTTCCCTCGAAATTTTTGCCATAAAGCAACAACCGAGCGCAATTTCAGCAATTGCGGCAAGGCGTATCCACGGGGCTTCCTCGCCCGCCTGCAGCAAAGAAACGCACCCGACTAGTTCCACCCACAGCCAGAACGTCTGTGCGAGCACCATGAACCGTCTGCGGTTTTCACGAAGGCGCGTCGTAAAAACGCAAAACGTGAGTGCCACCATGCGGAACGGGTAGCTTTCCAAAGCAGGAATGGCAAGATTCCCTGCAAACGACGTATAAAGACAACTCGTCATGACAGCGATAAGCATCAAGAGCGTTATACGGAGCATTCCCTTCTGCAAACAAAGGACAAACGCAAAAATCAAGCACAGAAGGCAAGCGACGGCATTGGCAAACATGCTCATTTGTTCTTACCCTCCCGATATTTTTTGGACAAACCTAAATGGACAAACGGTTGAAGGCAGACAAGAACACAGCTCACGTAAGCGGCAACGGGTTCCACGAGGCCAGCCCAGTCCGACGTAAAATAGCCATGGGCGACCCCGACAAGGATTCCGCATAGCACGGGCAAACGCACCACCTTAAATTCCGGTGCCGAAAACGGAGAGCAATACACATCCTTTTTTTCTTCGATGTCCGCGTCATCATCATTTTCGTTGACCTCGCCCATCAAGATTTCATCGTTTTCGAAGAATCGAGAAAGCAACAGACGTACCCCGAAAAATGCGGCCACAAACAAAGCGGCCCCTGCAAACAACAAACTTGCATCCGCAAACTTAAAATCCAGAATTAACCGGGATTCGCGGTGGCACACCACAAAATCGCATTTCAACAAGAAGCCGAACAATATGCAAAGAGCCACCATCAATCGGCTCCAAAGATTTTCGCGAACCGCTTTGACAAACAGAAACTGCGGAACGACGCAAGCAAAAACAAATGAAGAAATACACCCTTCGCCCTTGACGAGAAGCATCCACAAGAAAAGTACAGAAATGAACCAACTGCAAAGCATCAGGAACCTTTCCGTACGACGATTGTAATAGTTTTCGAACGAAAGTAGCACAACCAACAGCGCAAGTCCCAAGTAAAAAATGCCAGAGACAACATACAAAGGGAATAATGCCCCCTGCCATACCGGGTCATGTGCACTTGCAAAATCTAGGCACAAAATAGAATCCACCCAGAACATCGTCGGCAGTATAATCCACGCCAGCGGGCGTCGAATTTTCAACATTTCGTTGCAAAGCGCCAAGGATTCCGTAGAATCAGCGGAGGCCAAATGCGTTGTGAAAAAAAGCAGCGAAATAAATCCGACAATCCCGATGCCATAGAAATTCACATTCACGGAAATCTGTTCCGAATAGAATAAAGCGAATGCCCCCGAAACAAGGAGACCACAAAGCGAACTGAGTTCCAGCAGAAGCGACGTGCGCCGGTGAATCTTGACATTCATGATAAGCAAGAAGACCGATAGCAATACACCCGCCTGCGACATACCGAGCCAAAAAACAAAAAGCGTTTCAGGAAACTTCGAAACAGGACTTCCATGCAAAAGCAAATCAAAAGTACCATCCCAAAACGAGCCGCCCACCGAAAGCAGGAGCAACAAGCACAACCCGATAAAAACTATAGTAACGACTTTGCTGTTCAAATTGCACGCCTCCGGCGCAGTTATTAGTTACTAGTTAGTAGTTACTTGATACTAGTTAATAGTTACTAGTGGTTGTGATAAGAACATCTCTAGTAACTAGAAACTCTGAACTATTAACTGCGGCGTAACCGCCCTAGTAACTAGTAACTTGGAACTCTAAACTACATCTATAATATATTTTTTTATTTTTATGTTCTGGAGAGTCTGATGAAAAAAATCCTAATATGTCTTGCAATTTTGGCGGTTTATGCGGCTGCGAACACGTGTACGGAGACTGTTTTTAAATACACCAAGGGAAGCCTTCTACCAAATCCCAAAGAGGCTTATCACGATTCCTCATACTTTTTAGAGAACTACGGTCACAAAAACGAATGGTCGCACAAACTGTATTACACTAAAGGGAAAATCGACAGCTTAGTCATGGACCCGATGGAAGAAGGTGATTCACTTCATGTTTCATATTTCTATTGGAATATAGACGAAAGTGCACTCAAAGGGAATACATCAGAATATATCATAACTCAAGAAGTATCAGGAGATACCATTATATTTACAGAAAAACATTATTCCAAAGATACTTTAGATGGTGTTCATATAACAAAAATGACTGGTTCGTATATTTCTTCACGCGCCTATGAATACGACTCTTTTGAAGAGATATTTTTTTCCAACGACACGTTATACGACAAACGACTTTTTGATTACAGTAAAGACACCCCTAGACCTGGAACCTTATTTACCGTTGGGGATCCGTCAAATGACTTCAAGTGTTATGAATACGAAACCCGTGACGGGGAAACAGATCTTCGCGAAACTATAGAATACATCAAGACAGATAAAGGATTTAAACTTAAATATCTAGAAGAATCTTCTGCTGGATACTATTTACGTGAATTTTTCATGGTTAATCCCGAAGGTTCCTCGACTATCCGCAAACGGCGGCCGGCAGTAAAGATTTCACCGAAGGCACGCTACTTCGATTTACTGGGTAGGTATAAATTCACTAAATAGATTGCCGCGCAGCCTCCCACGCTTTCGCTCGAGGCATTTGCGGCTCGCAATGACATAAAGTAAAATGAGCATTATTGAAATCATCATTATCGCGATTGCCGAGGCGATGGACTGCTTTGCGGTCGCCATCGCCACGGGACTTTCGAAGTCGGGAATCAAGTACAGCCGAGCCATGCTCCAGGCGGTGAGTTTCGGTGTTTTCCAGGGCGGTATGACGCTCCTCGGGTATTTCCTCGGAAGTTTCGCGGAACGCTGGTTCAATGCGGTCGGCACCCCGATTGCCTGTGCG
>JAEEGI010015132.1_pt1 | contig 16108 bp, 12 predicted proteins | sample 8958751 | NCBI WGS metagenome assembly JAEEGI01 (sample SAMN16246545, study PRJNA631951) | gut metagenome | biome: gut microbiome; feature: rumen; material: KS-attached | host: Bos | place: Iran: Karaj | collected 2018-10
CGCATCCCTGCTGGTGAACACAGGCGGTTTGTAGTAGCGGGCTTCGTAGTAGTACATTCCCGTTTCCTCATCCAACTCTTTGGCATTGAAGGAGTATTTGGGCAAGGTGCCGTTTTGCCACAAGGGGGCGTATTCTGTGGTGATTTCACCAAACGGTGCGTAAAGAAAACTTTCCGTTTTATAAATCGGAAATGAATAGTCGGCTGTTCCTCTCTTTGCTGGAATCATGATTGTTTGAGTTTTCAATTTGCAAATATACAATTTTTTTATAAAACAGATGAACAAGGGAAAAAATAACAAGAGAAAGTTTTAAGACATCAATCAAAGAAAGAACATTTTAATGCTTTTGCAATATGCTGGTGGATTGCTTGATAAAATTTATTAGAAGAAAATTTTGGAAGAAAAAAGGGAAAAATTAAAAAAAAAATTGTACCTTTGCAGATAATTTAAAGGTAAAAAGTTTTATGTCAGCAGAGAGGATTTTGTATGTAAACCAAGAAATAACACCCTATTTAGAGGCTTCGTATATGTCTATTATAGGTAGATACCTCCCACAAAGTATTCAAGAAAAAGGATTGGAGATACGCACTTTTATGCCTCGATACGGCTTAATCAATGAAAGAAGAAATCAATTGCATGAAGTTATTCGCCTTTCTGGTCAAAATATAGTCATCAACGACAATGACTATCCATTGGTAGTAAAAGTGGCATCCATTCAGTCAATAAGAATGCAGACATATTTTATTGACAGTGAAGATTTCTTTCAAAGAAAATTTATCTTGACAGATAAAAACGGCAAATTCTTTTCCGATAATGACGAAAGAGCCATCTTTTATGCAAGAGGAGTGATGGAAACAGTGAAAAATTTAGGTTGGGGTCCCAATGTAATACATTGTCATGGTTGGATAGCTTGTCTGGTGCCGTTGTTTGCAAAAACTTTGTACAAAGACAATCCTTTGTTTAGCAATGCAAAAATTGTCTATTCGCTTTATGATGAATCGTTTGAGAAGAATTTGAATCGTTCTTTCGGTACCAAATTGAAGGCATGCGGCATTCCTCCGAAAGAAGTAGTCAACAATTATAAGTCTCCGGGTTATAATGTTACTATGAAAGCCGCTATGCAATATTCCGATGCCATAGTTATTTCTCATCCCAATGTCAGTCAGGAATTGCGAGATTTTGCAGCAGCTACCGGCAAACCTTTGTTTGAACACAGAGAAGAACAATATGCAGATGATTATTTAGATTTATATAATCAATTAATGCAATAATTAAAATGGTTGTTTTGAAAAAAATAGGTGGCGGTATAATTTTAACTGCTTGTTTATTATTAGTAATAGTTTCATGCAAAAAAGAAATAGGCTCAGTCGGATTAGATTTACAACCGGACGATGAATTGTTGAATACCATATTCTTTGATACAGCCACTATACAGGCCTATTCTACTTATCATTTCGATAGTATTGCTACCAACGGAGTAATGTATAACATGTTAGGATATTTAAACGATCCTATTTTTGGTACAGTGCAAGCAGGATTCTATGCCCAGTGTCGTTTATCTACCTTTGGTGCTGATTTCGGTGCCAATCCGGTAGTTGATTCCTTGGTATTGCAATTGGTATATACGCTTCCCTACGGGGATACTTTGCAGCCTTTCAGAGTGCATGTTTACGAATTGCAAGAAGATTTGAAATATGGAACAACTTATTACAGCAATACTTCTCTGCAAACAGATGGTGAAGATTTGGTGGATGGCACCTATGATGCTTATCCGAGACCCAAAACCATTACCGATACTTCCATCAATGCACCCGTATTTAGAATTCCATTGAAGAAATCATTTGCAGAAAACAAATTTGTCAGCCGGTCGAAAGGAAATGAGTTTAACTCAAATGCTGCTTTTTTGGAATATTTTAAGGGTTTGTATGTAGTTGCAGATTTGGTGCAAGGTGACGGAAGTATAGTGTCGGTAAGTTTAACGAACGACAATTCTGCATTAACCATGTATTATCACGATGCCAACGATCCTTCAACGGCATTGAAGTATAGAATGGTAATTTCCGATTCATCGGTGAGAGTGGGAACTATCAATCACAACGATTATGCAGAAGCCGAACAGGAATTGCAAGATCAATTGCATGGAGATTATACATCTACAACAGAAAAATTGTATGTCCAAACGGGATTAGGTGTCAAAACCATTGTGTCGTTTCCGAATATCAAACAGCAATTTGAAGGAAAGAAAATTATCGTTCATCGTGCTGAATTGGTGATGACAAGAATGAATAATACCGATACCACACAATATGGCATACCATCATCGGTATATCTTACCAGACTGGATTCCACCACCATGAAACCCACGTATGTGGCAGACTATTATGTCTATTTAGGTGGGGCATACGACTCAAAAAAAGACGAATATAGAATTAGAGTAACAAAACATCTTCAATATTTGATAGAAGGAACAAGTACAGCCAACGATGTCAGTTTGATTCTTACAGCCGCGGCTACCCGTATGAACAGAGTAGTAGTTTATGGAACCAATCCGGCTAGTTTAAGTAGCAAACGAATGAGATTGGAAATGTATTATACAGAAATAGAACAAAAATAAACGATAATAGATAGACTATGTGTGGAATAGTTGGATATGTTGGAAATAAAGAGGCATTCCCGGTTTTGATAAAGGGATTGTATCGCATGGAATATAGAGGTTATGATAGTGCAGGCGTGGCAATTGTAAAAGAAAACGAAATCAATATACATAAATGCCATGGGCGGGTAAGCGACTTGGAAGAATTTTGTAAAGATAAAGATGTAACAGGCACTTGCGGTATTGCACATACACGTTGGGCAACACATGGTGAACCAAACGATCAAAATGCCCACCCTCATTTTTCTTCCGATAAAAAAATAGCCTTGATACACAATGGTATTATTGAAAATCATCTCACTTTGAAGGTGGCATTGGAGAAAAATGGATATATCTTTAATAGTGAGACAGATACGGAAGTATTGATTCATTTAATAGAAGATGTAAAGAAAAATGAAAATCTACCATTGGCAGAGGCAGTGCGAGTGGCTCTTTCACAAGTGGTCGGCACATACGGTATTATTGTAGTTTCATCCGATGAACCCGACACATTGATAGTGGCAAAAAAAGGCAGTCCTGTTATTATCGGTTTCGGCAAAAATGAATATTATGTGGCTTCAGATGGAGCGGCTTTGATAGAATATACCAACAAAGTAGTCTATTTAAATGACGAAGAAATAGCAGTATTGACCCCCGGCAACGATTTGCAAGTGAAGACAATAAAAAACAAAAAAGTATCTCACTATGCCGAAAAGTTGCAATTGAGTTTGGAAGAATTGGAAAAAGGCGGCTATCCACATTTTATGTTGAAAGAAATCTACGAACAACCGCGTTCTATCGCCGATAGTATGCGTGGTCGTCTGAATTTGAAAAAAGATGTGGTATCTTTAGGCGGCATAGTGGAATACGAAGATCGTCTTTTGAATGCACGAAGAATAGTGATAGTGGCATGCGGAACATCGTATCATGCAGGGTTGGTAGGAGAACATTTGTTTGAAGATTTGTTGCGAATTCCCGTGGAAGTGGAATATGCATCAGAATTCAGATACAGAAATCCTGTCATCTATGAAGACGATGTCGTGATAGCCATTTCTCAGTCAGGAGAAACTGCAGACACTTTGGCAGCCATAGAATTGTCAAAGAAAAAAGGTGCCACCGTATTGGGTATTTGCAATGTGGTAGGTTCTTCTATAGCACGTGCAACAGATGCAGGTTCATATACGCATGCCGGTCCGGAAATCGGTGTGGCATCGACAAAAGCTTTTACCGCACAAGTAACGGTGTTGGCATTGATGGCATTGTGTTTGGCCGACAAGAAGAAGAAAATTCCAAAAAAACAATATGTACGTATGGTGGAAGCCTTGGAAAAAATTCCCGATCAAGTGAAACAAATATTGCAGTCGGATGAGAAGGTAAAAGAAATAGCCTCTTATATAAAAGACCATACCAACGCCCTTTATTTAGGTAGAAATTACAACTATCCCGTAGCCTTGGAAGGTGCTTTAAAATTGAAGGAAATTTCTTATATTCATGCAGAAGGCTATCCGGCAGCAGAAATGAAGCACGGTCCTATTGCATTGATAGATGAAAATATGCCTGTTATTGTCATCGCTGTCAATTCGGCCACATACGAAAAAGTTGTCAGCAATATTCAAGAAGTAAAAGCAAGAAAAGGCAAAATAATTTCTATTGTCACCGAAGGAGATAAAGATGTGGCGGCTTTGTCAGATTATGTAATAGAAATACCAAAAACAGAAGAACTTTTTACACCTATATTGACAAGTATTCCATTGCAATTGTTAGCATATCATGCTGCAGTGATGTGTGGAAGAGATGTGGACAGACCCAGAAATTTAGCAAAATCAGTAACAGTAGAATAAGAGCGACATGAAAAAGAAAGATTTTTTAGTCATATTAATTGTAGTTTTGTTTTTTGCACCGTTTTTTATTTTTCATCCATTGTATAATGCTTATTTAAATGTCAATCGTTCAAATCCGTATTTGATGGCATTTGTAAAATTTGCTCTTTTGTCCACATTTGGAGAAATGTTGGCCATGAGAATAAAAACAGGTGAATATTACAACAAAAATTTCGGTGTAGCAGCCAAGGCAATCGTATGGGGTTTTTTAGGAATGTGGATAGCATTGGCGATGAATGTTTTCTCCTCGGGTGTACCAATAATTGTAGATAGGTTGATAGGCGGTCACGATATAACAAATGCCATGCAAGGTAATTTTACAATTATGAAGTTGGTAGGAGCTTTTTGTATCAGTGTGATGATGAATACCAGTTTTGCTCCTGTTTTTATGACCCTTCATAAATTGTTTGACATACATATTGCAAATAACAATGGACAATTGAAATGTTTGGCCAAACCTATGCGTTGTGCAGAAGGTTTGTCAAAAATCAATTGGGATGTACAATGGAATTTTGTTTTCAAAAAAACCGTTCCATTGTTCTGGATTCCTGCTCATACACTTACATTCTGCCTGCCAAAAGATTTTCAAGTGTTGTTTGCAGCATTGTTGGGTATAGCCTTAGGATTGATTTTGGCAATTGCCTCTATTATGGGCAATAAAAAATAAGAAAACAAATACTTATATCAATGATTGAGAAGCGAATCTTGGGTCTCGTTTTTGTCAGTATTCTCTTATTGCTTAGTTGTAGCAGTCGAGCAGTAGTGGAAGATGACGAAAATTGGCTAGATGACCCGATTGAAACCTATTCTATCATTAAAGAAGATTCTTCGGGAATAGATATTGTATCACTTTCAGATAACAATCCCTTGGCTATTAGAAAAATGATAGCAAGATACGAAATTCCGGAAAAAACTTTGGCAGAAAAGGAAAAAGTATTGTATGCCATGTTGGATACTTTGCAGGCATTGAGTAGTATGGAACACGAGAATATTTACAATTGTGTGGATTCTTTGAATTATATGGTAGTGCATTATATGCAAAGTATTCTCTCCGACAGAAAAACAATATACGCTCCTTTGAAACATAAATTGTTGAAAGTGGTTTCATCCGCTGACAAATCCATGAATATTTATTCTTGGAATGAAAACATCGGTGTTGGCATAGCCTCCAATATGAATGTTATTCAATATTTAACACAAGATAAGGCATTGAAAGTGCAATTTTGTGGATTTTTGCCCGATAGTTTGAAAAATAATTTCACTACCGGTGTGCCTGTTTCAATTTACAAATTAAATCATAAAAATGACGGCAATTTGTATTTAGTGAATATGGAAGGTGCTGTTAGTAAAAAATCGTATTATAAAGGGTCTGCAGTTTTACAAGTATTGAATGACTCGCTTATATTTGATTATGAGTGTTTCGAATCGGGAGAAAAAAATTATATCATGTTGCACCCTGCGGAAGTGGATGTGGCTTGTAGTTTTAATTATAAAACCAACCAATTAACATATAGAGTAAAAGAGCAGTCAAAGGTAACCACGCAGGTGGTATATGTTTTTAACGGAGAACAATTTGTCCTAAAACAAGATTGATGAAGGATATTAAGAAGTTGTTGGGTTTATTAAAACTGCATACATTCAAATTGTGTGTAGTTTCTTTTTTTAATATGCTTGCAACAATTTTTTCCTTGTTTTCGGTGACTTTTCTGGCACCTTTTTTATCATTGATATTTAATCAGGTGGATGCAAACATGGAGAAACCTGTGCTTGTATTTTCTTCCGATTCTTTATTGTCGATGGTAAAATACTATCTGTCTATATTAGTAGCAAGTCATGGCGTTGTCGTTGCTTTGATAATCATGCTGTTAATTGTGTTTCTCATGTTCTTTTTGTGTAAATTGTTTTCTTATTTGGCAATATGTGTATATGTGCCGGTGAGAACCTCAATTATAGAAGATTATAGAAACAAAGCATACAAAAAGATATTAAATTTACCATTCTCCTATTTGTCAACTCACAAAAAAGGGGATATTATTTCATTGGTAATCAACGATGTTCAAGAGATTGACAATTCCTTGTTGGATCCTTTGCAGTCTTTACTCAATTATCCTTTGATGATAGTGATGTATTTGTTGGCATTGTTTTTTACCAGTACTCATTTGACAATATTTGTTTTAGTGTTGTTGCCGTTGTCGGGTTTGGCAATTAGTGGCATTCAACGAAAATTGAAGTCAAAATCCGCTCAAGCCAAAGCCTATCAAGCTGAAATGACAGGTGTTACCGAAGAAGGTATCTATGCATTGAGGGTGATAAAGGCATTCAATGCTATTGGTTTTATGAATAATTATTTCAGACGCATCAACGATCAATATACCAAAACCTATATCAAAGTTTCCCGTAAACGGGATTTGTCGTCTCCGTTCGGAGAATTTATGGGAATGGTGATAGTGGTGTGTATTTTGTTGTTTGGCAGTGTAATGGTGTTGTCAACAAAGGGTCTGTCACCGGAATTATTCGTAGCCTACATTGCTATGTTTACACAAATTATCAATCCTGTAAAATCGGTGGCGGATGCAACCGCCAACTTGAAAAAAGGATATGCTTCGGTGGATAGAATTGAAACATTGCTGAATGAAACGGAACAATGCCAAACCGGAATTGCCATCGAAAAAGATAGTTTTGAAAAAGAAATTCTATTTACTGATGTAAGTTTTTCGTACGGCGAAAAACCTGTTTTGCAAGGTGTAAATATATGCATTCCCAAAGGTAAAAAAATTGCTATTTGCGGCATGTCCGGTGCCGGAAAAACAACTATTGTCAGTCTTTTATTGCGTTTTTATGATGTTTCATCCGGCAAAATTACTATTGACGGTGTAGATATCAACGATATTCAAATAGGCAGTTTGTTGTCCTTGTTCGGAGTGGTTTCGCAAGAAAGTATTTTGTTCAATGACAGCATATATAATAATATTCTTTTGGGGCAAAAGAATGTAAGTGAACAAGATGTTTACAAGGCAGCTCAAGTAGCCAATGCAGAATTGTTTATCAAAGAATTTGAAGATGCTTATCAAACCAACGTTGGCGATAGAGGTGCCAAATTGTCCGGAGGACAACAGCAAAGGATAAGTATTGCCCGAGCTTTGTTGAAAAATCCGCCTATTTTAATATTAGATGAAGCCACATCGGCTTTGGATGTTCAAACCGAACGAATGGTGCAAACGTCGATAGACCACCTTGCAGATGGAAAAACTTGTATTATTATCGCTCATAGATTGTCAACAATTGTCAATGCAGACGAAATATATGTGCTTGAAGGAGGAAACGTTGTTGAAAAAGGGTCGCACAAAGATTTGATTAATAAAGGTGGTGTTTATAAACAAATGGTTGATATGCAATCGTTTGAGTAATAATTTCGGCATGAATTTCAACAAGAAAAAAATGTTGAATAATCATGATAAATTTTTCAAAAAAAGAACGTAAATTATTTATTTTTTTTGTATCTTTGCAAATTGAATAGGAATAACAATTTTATCAAACAAAGAATAAAAAAATAATATAATGGCAAAAAATATAATATTAGCAATCAATCCTGGAGCAACTTCTACAAAAGTATCAGTTTATGAAGGCGAACAGGAAGTTTTTACAGAAAATATCAGTCATCCATTAGAAGAAATTCAAAAATTTGCAGAAGTAGCAGATCAATTCGACTATCGCAAACAAGCAATTTTGGAAATGTTGGATAAACACGGAGTTGGCAGACACGATGTTGCCATAGTGATAGGTCGTGGAGGTTTAACCCGTCCTTGTGAATCAGGAACATATAGAGTCAACGAATTGATGAAGCAAGAATGTCATGAAGGTATTCAAGGCAAGCATGCTTGCAATTTGGGTGCGTTAATCGCCGACAGTATTGCAAAAGATTTCGGTTTGAAAGATGCATATATTGCCGATCCGGGTATTGTTGACGAACGTCCGGATTTTGCAAAAATCACCGGACATCCGGTATTTGATATGGATCCTGCAAAAGAGGGTGTAATTTGGCATTGCCTCAACCAAAAAATGACAGCAAAATTGTATGCTCGTGAAATAGGGAAAAAATACGAAGATTTGAATTTGATTATTGCACACCTTGGCGGTGGCGTATCGGTCGGCATGCACAACCACGGCAGAACAGTAGAAGTAAATCGTGCTTTGTGTGGATTGGGGGCATTTTCTCCAACCCGTTCCGGTTCTATCAATGCCAGCAAATTGATAGATGTTTGCTTCAGTGGTGATTATACAAAAGAAAAAATCAAAAAGATGATTACTGCCGAGGGTGGCTTTGTAGCATATTTAGGAACTAACGATTCCTTGAAGGTGGAAACCGATGCATTGGCAGGCGACCCAAAGAGTCAATTGTTGGTGGAAGCATTCTGCTATCAAGTATCATTGGAAATCAGTCGTTTGGCAGCAGTAGTAGCCGGCAAAGTTGATGCTATCTTGTTGACAGGCGGTATAGCCTATAGCAAGCCATGGATGAAAAAAATAATAGAAAGAATCAATTGGATTGCTCCGGTAAAAATCTATAAAGGTGAAAATGAAATGCTTGCATTGGCTATGTGTGCCAATGAAGTGTTGAATGGAACCGCTCCAAAAGAATATAAATAGTAGTTACAATTATCTAAATATAAAGTTCGAGTCGGTAAAAGGCTCGAATTTTTTTCATAAAATGCGTACCATTCTCATACTGATAAAAAAGGAGTTCTTGCAAATCTTCCGTAACCCGGTGCTATGGAAATTGGTAACATTGTTGCCATTGGCCGAATTGTTGGTATTTCCTTTTGCGGCAGATATGGAGATAAAATATTTAAATGTGGCAGTGGTTGACTACGACCAATCATCTTTGACAAGAGATTTAACCAATACTTTGGCAGCCACAAAATATTTCAGATTGGTAAACAATGTTCCCAATCAGCAATTTGGTGAATTGGCTATGAAGAAAAACAAAGTGGATATTATGATAGAAATTCCACCTAATTTTGAAGTGAATGTATATCGCCAACAACAGCCGACAATCGGTATCACTGCCAATGCTGTCAATAGTATGAAGGCTGCCATAGGTGTTGCCTATTTGCAGCAGTTTCTTGGGGATTATTTCAAACAATCGTTACAAAATAATAGTCAGTCAGTGGCTGCCAACAAAGCGGAACTGACAGTATCGAGGTGGTTTAACAACAAAATGGATTATAAAAATGCTTTTGTTCCGGGAATTTTAGCCGTCTTGGTCAGTATGATAGGAGCTATGCTTTCCACATTGAATATTGTTAGAGAAAAGGAGATAGGTACCATAGAACAGATAAATATTACTCCGATTACCAAAACACAATTCTTCATTGGAAAAATGTTTCCGTTTTGGGTGATAGGCATGTTGGAATTTTTTATCGGCATTTGGATAATGATATTCGTGTTTGGTATTCACATTCAAGGTTCTTTGTCCGCTTTGATGTTGATAACAGCCATATTTCTATTGGCAATGTTGGGATTGGGATTTATGGTGAGTATTTTCGCTGAAAATCAAGTGCAGTCCATGTTTGTAATGATATTTTTCTTTATAGTATTTATATTGTTGAGTGGTTTGTTTACACCATTGGAAAGTATGCCGCAATGGGCTCAGATTATGAATCTGGTAAATCCAATCGCTCATTTTATAGTCATTTTGAAAAGTATTATTCTAAAAGGAAGTTCATTGGTAGATATGCGTTTTTATTTGTTAGGAATGACCATTTTTGCCATTGTAACCAATGCAATTACCATAGTATTTTATAAAAATAGAGCAGACTAAAAAAATAAAATTATGATAGCATATATAACAGGTGCCACAAGTGGCTTTGGTAAAGCAATTGCAAGAAAATTAGCTCAGTTGAAATACGATTTAGTTATTACAGGTCGTAGAAAAGAACGTTTGGAAGAATTGGCAGCAACATTGCAGCAAGAATATCAAATAAAAGTATTGGTTTCTCAATACGATGTTCGTGATTATGAAGCCGTAAAACAAGCTATAGAAAATTTGCCTGAAGAATGGAAAAATATTGATGTGTTGGTCAATAATGCCGGTTTGGCACTTGGCTTGGGAGGTATTCAAAATGGCGATATTGAAGATTGGAATAGAATGATAGATACCAATGTAAAAGGTTTGTTGAATGTCAGCCATTTTATTATGCCTTTGATGGTAGCAAAAAAATCCGGCTATATTATCAATATAGGTTCAGTTGCCGGCAAAGAAGTTTATCCTAATGGCAATGTATATTGTTGTACGAAGCATGCTGTAGATGCTATCAGCAAAGCCATGCGGGTGGATATGTTGCCATACGGTATCAAAGTGAGCCAAATTTGTCCGGGAGCTGCTGATACGGAATTTTCACTTGTCCGTTTCAAAGGTGATAAAAATGCGGCAGATAATGTTTATAAAGGTTATAAACCTTTGTATGCAGAAGATATTGCAGATGTGGTGGAATATTTGGTATCTATGCCAAAGCATGTATGTATCAACGATTTAGTGATTACATGCACTTCACAAGCCAATTCGACTAATTTCTACAAGCAATTGTAAGCAATGGAAGAAAAACTGCTACAATATATTTGGAAAAACAGAGTTTTTCCATTGACTGACTATCACTTGGTGACAGGTGAAAAGTTGGAAATTGTATCAGTGGGAGAAGAAAACTTGGATAGCGGTCCGGATTTTTTCAATGCAAAAATAAAAATCAACAATGTTTTATGGATTGGCAGCATAGAAATTCATAAAAAATCTTCCGATTGGCTTAAGCACGGGCATTCGGGAGATTCGGCCTACGATAATGTAGTGCTGCATGTTGTTTATGAACATGATGTAGATGTAAAAAATTCCAAAGGAGAAGTTTTGCGTGTATTTGAATTGAATACGCTGATAAACAAATCGTTAGAAAGTGATTATAGAAGATATATAGAAAAAGGTTGTCCTATTATATGTGAAAAAAGTTTAGCTGATATTGATCAATTTCGTTTAGTAACTTGGCTGGATAGAATGGTGGTAAATCGATTAGACAGGCGAACGGAAGATATCAATAGATATTTAGAACAAACAGTAAACAATAAAGAACAAGTTTTTTATGAATTGTTGGCGAAGGCTTTTGGCTTTAAAATCAATGCCTTGCCGATGCAAATGATAGCACAATCTTTGCCATTAAGTGTCATTGCCAAACAACATGATAGTTGTCTGCAAATTGAGGCAATGTTTTTCGGACAAGCAGGTTTGTTGGAACCTGATTATAATGACGAATATCCAAAAATGTTGCAAAAAGAGTATAACTTTCTAAAACGAAAATATAATCTGTCAGCACCTTGCACGGTGGCAACATGGAAGTTTGCAAAAATGTATCCGTCAGGTTTTCCGACAATTAGATTGTCGCAATTGGCTAATTTGATGTGCCAATCGCATAATTTGTTTTCCGAAGTGATGGAAGCAAATCATGTGAAAGAATTGGTGGATATTCTTTCTGTTAAAGCATCTTCATATTGGGATACACATTATCAATTTGACGTAGTTGCTAAAAAACAAGAGAAAAAATTGGGCAAGCAGGCAATTTATTCACTTATCATCAATACAATACTTCCTTTTGTTTATGCTTATGCCACTTGGATGGAGCAAGTGGATAAAAAGAACAAAGTTTTGGAATTGTTGGAAAGTATGCCGGCAGAAGAGAATACGATAGTAAGAAAATATCAAGCCATTCATTCTCATGTCAAGAATGCTTTGCATTCTCAGGCTTTGATAGAATTATATCAAAATTATTGCAATAAAAAGAATTGCCTGCATTGTGGTATTGGCATTTATTTGCTGAAGGCTAGGGCAAATTGTGAGGTTTAGAAAAAGCAGGATTGTTGATAAAAGATGTGTCAGTTAGAGTAAGCAAAAATGCTTTCAACTGACTTTTTTCTTTTGGAGTCAACAAAATTCCGCCATCGTTTAAATGATGCATCAAAGGATGTACGTATGGTGAATAATGTAAACCTTCGCTATAAAAATCTATTACTTCGTCTAAGGTTTTGTAGCGACCATCGTGCATGTAGGGTGCTGTCAATTCAATGTTTCTTAAGGAAGGTGCCCTATAAGCACCTTTGTCTGATTCTTTTCCTGTTACGGCATATCTATCTCGATTGTCGGTGAAAATACTGTCTAAACCATTGTTGTAGTATTGGTTGGTAGTCATCAGCAGATTGCCTTCACTTCCATGACAATGGAAGCAATCGGCACCTTCTTCTGTGCAAAATAGTACATATCCGGCTAATTCATCGTCAGTTAGCTGTATCTCGCCTCTAATATATTGGTCAAAACGAGAATTAGAAGAAATCAAAGTGCGGATAAATTGAGCAATGGCTTTTTCCACCCTTTCGGCAGTGATATCATCTGTTCCAAAAGCCGCTTTGAATAGTGGTGGATACATATCAATAGTTTTCAAGGTGGCGATACATCGATCCATAGAGGAATTCATTTCATGTTCTGCTTCAATACCCATTCTGACAATGTCTTCCAAATTGCAATAAAGAGGGTTGGGATTTGTATTGTAAATCATGCCGTTCCAAAAATAACCATTATTGTTGAAAATCAAATTACACAATGGCATCATGGCATGCGGTGTAGGTTTTCCGTTGATGCCGAATGTTTTTCCGTCAATGTATTTCGGATGATTGAGGCCGCATTCAAAAGCGTTGGCTTGTATATGGCAAGATGCACAACACATCATTGAATCAGGATTGTTGCCGGCATATCCGCGAAGTCTGCTATCGTAGAATAAATATCTACCCAACTTCACACCTTCTATGGTAAGCGGGTTGTCATCAGGTTGATTGAGCAAAGTCGGAAAATAGCGAGGTATCTCCAACTGATAGGGTGTGGCACAAAATTTTTCTTCAGGCTTTGGCGGTCTGCAAGAATATAAATTCAAAAAAATAATAGATAGCAGAAAAATTGTGCGTTTCATTATCTGATATGGTGTGGCATGTCAAAAGGAATTACAAAAGAATATTCTATCAAACCACCGATTTCACCATTGTCATCTTTCCATGGAGTTTGATAGATGATTTTCTTTAAGCCGTTTTTTTCAATCGTGTAGGCGTTGCTACCTCCTTGAAGTAAGGCATGAATTTTTTCTATAGATTTTTCTGAATGGCAAGGAAACAAACTTTGTCCAATCTTGTTGCCAAAAGTCGCTATTGATTTGTCATTCATGTAAATAATTATGCCATCTTTATTACAAATGGTGATGGAACCTTCTTGATGTTTAAAATAATCTGGTATCATGATTGTTATTTTTTATAGTCATTTTCTTAGTGATTTGTTGCCCATTGAAGAGCATTGTATAAAAATATATGCCGGCAGATAAGTTTTCAATATTTAAGAATATGCAATTTTTTCCGGCGATTGCCTCTTGTGATGTTTGATAAAGAATTTGTCCTGTAATATTGGTAATGGTGAAAACAACTGTTCCGCTTTCAGGAACATTGTAGTCAACTTTCGTTTGCGAATAGGCAGGATTGGGAATATTTTGACTTAATGAAAGTATAGGACAATTGTCTTCGTCAATGTCCAAGTCGGTGCATTTGGTCAAAGATAGTGTGTCATTGTCAGGATTAGCATCTATCGTGTTGATAAAGGCGGTGATAGTAAAATATGCGTTGTTGGGAATTTTGAAACTTTGGGGTACTTCAAAGTCTAAATAAGAGTTGGAGGCAATGTCATTTAAAGTTTCTGTCCAATGGGTAATAGTACTATTTTCCGTTTTTGTAACTACATGCAATACTATACCTTGTGCATTTTCATAAGGATGACGGTTGAGAACTCTTACTTTTGCTTTTATATTTTCGCCAACATTGTGGCATGCATTGTCGTTTAACGGGTATAGGATATCTGTAACAGCCACATCGTTTTGGTCAACACATTCTGATATAACATCCGAATAATTAAATGATGGATTACAAGATTGACTTGCAATTACTTCTACTGAATATATCTCATCATTGGGGACAAGGTATGGTTTTGCAAAAGTATAAATTAAACTATCGTCAGCGGTGATGGTAGAGTAGATGCTATCGGAAAAACAATCAATTTTTTTACCTGTAATGTCATATAAATTTAATGTAAGAATGGTGCTATCCATATTGATGTTTCCATTGTTTTTGACGGAGACAGTCTGGTTTACATGAGTACCTATCACAATACAATCTGTAAAAAGATGGCTATTTGTAATTTGAGAAATAGTTACATCCATAGCCGGATGAATGATGAGAGTATCGTATAATATGTCATTAGCACTTATTTGATCTACGGGTGTCATTATTTTGGCATAAATGTAGTATGTGCCCGGATAAAAGTCAAAATTACTGTCTATTACTACTATGTAGTCGTTTAGACCTAAAACAGTTCCACTTCTTAAAGGAATGGTATAATTTTTTGTAGTGGCTCCGCTGATATCTACTTGCAGAGATGTTGGATAATCGGCAAAATTAATATTTTGTGCAGTCAGGCTGCTTAATATCAAATTCAGTTTTTGTTCTGTAAAATGGCAAGAGGAGATATCAGGGAAAGGAATGGGGTTTATGGCTAAATCTTGGTCAGCGTTCAATTTTATTCTGTCTATATATTGTTCGCCATCGAATTGTGGCAATGACATTCGCATAGATTCAAATAATAGAATCACACAAGAATGATTGACAAAATTGTCTAAATGGCAAGTATATTGTGTCCATCCCATGTCTTTGCCATTGTTTTTCTTGATGGAAAATAAAGTAGTGAAGGTTTGTCCGCCATCTAAAGTTAAACGAACATCGGTATAATCTAAAGGAGAAGTGTTGGATGAGGTGTCATGCCAATACCAAAAATCTAATGTCGGATTTGAAGTTTTATTTAAATTTAATTGGCAAGAATATAATTGTGTGAATGAACCTCTTGAACCATCAAATTTTATCATGGCGTTACCGGTAAGCGGCCTTACCTTGTCAAACCTATTAGAATCGTTGATAGTTACCCACCCATCAGTAGTGCCTTTGTTGTCCATATATTTAAAAAAAGACGACATGCCATTGGAAAAATCTATGTCAATAGGAAGTTCCATTTTCCCTGATATATAACTATGGTATATGGTGTCGTCAAAATCATACAAATCTTGGTTGTCTTGCAGCCAAATTTTCATACTGTAAGCACCGGCACGATGATTGGGCAATAAGCTTGTAATTTCGATAGTATCCATTTCGCCGGATTTCAAGGTGCCGATACGGAGGGTTTTAGTTGCAACGAAATGGATAGGAGAACTTACTTCCAAATTGAAAGTTACATTGTTGGAATCATAATGGTAGATATTGTCGCCCATATTGACTAAGCAAGCCTTTACAGATGTATATTGAGGTGTGCATAAGTTAGATGCTTCGGTGATAGGTTCTAATATTTTTACAATACCAATATCAGTGCCGTGGTAGGCGGCAAATTGTGAGCAGATAGTTAGTTGAATGTCAGGACGATAATTTGTAATATTGCCGGACGATAGGGGAAAACTAACATCACTATAATTATATGCAGCACTAC
>JAEEGI010015133.1_pt1 | contig 16107 bp, 16 predicted proteins | sample 8958751 | NCBI WGS metagenome assembly JAEEGI01 (sample SAMN16246545, study PRJNA631951) | gut metagenome | biome: gut microbiome; feature: rumen; material: KS-attached | host: Bos | place: Iran: Karaj | collected 2018-10
TGCACCACGGATGCCCTCTTCGGAGTTATGAGTGACCTCGGCAGTTGTCTTTGCGAGTTTCAGACACTCATTGAGTGTCATGGCACACCATGCTACAGGGGCTACACGCATGGCACTGCCATTGGTACTGGCACCGTATGGTTCTCGACAGTCGGACTTGACCCACTTCTGAAAATTCTTACTGAAGGAATAGGGAGCATAACGACGGGCAAAATGTTTGAACAGATCGACGAGGTTCTGCTTATCGTGCGTCGGATCATCAACAAGCCACCTGGCGATGGCCAGCGTGAGCACGGTATCGTCTGTGTATGTCATGGAAACAGAGGGTTTCAGGTGTGTTTTTCCTGCCAGGGCTTTCACCTTCTGTTTGTCTTTCTCCAGTTCGTATTTTGAGCCGAGCACATCTCCAACGATACCACCGATGATAGCACGCTGAAGCAGGGCGTTAGGCTTGGTTGGTGTGACAGCGTCGATTTTCAGACTGCCATCTTCTTGGCTTGTGAAACGTAGGGTACTTCCCAGCCAGTAGATGTATGCATCATTGAGAATGCCAGCGTCAGCTGGTTCACCAAGGAGATACTTCTTCCACTCTATACACCAGCGGCAGTCGGGCTTCTCAAACTCGTGTGACCTACGGCATCTCGCATGGAAGCGGTCTTCGAGGAAGTCCCGACGGATACGTTGAGGGTTATTCAGGTATCCTTTCTCGGGATTGAGGATGGTCTGCTGTGTTTTCAGTGCATCACGGCTGTCATCGAAAGCGGCCATCAGGTAGGGTACTTCGATGTTTGAGAAATGATATCCGAGGATATTGATGTCTGCATGGCTCGTATCCAGCGGAAGACGGTCTGTGTATGGTATGTAGGTAGAACCAAGGCATAACGATCCGTAAACACGGAAATCATCCTGGAAAGAAACGAGGTCGCGGAAGGCTCCTTTCTGGAAACCACCGAGGTTCTCAGGATCGTTGGGATTGGAACCACGATACTGTTCACCAAAGACACTGGTGAACATGCTCATCTTGTACAGCAGGTCGATGGAGCCAAGGGGTGAGGCGATGTCAGTGCGGATAAGAACAATAGGTAGGTGTCCTGGCAGACGGTCGAGGAAGTTACGGCATAGGGATTCTTCGCGTGGAGAGACCAGCAATACGAGCGCACAGTCGGTCTGTGGATGACGGGCGCTTTGGATGAAGTTGGAGAGTGAGAGGAAACGTCCGTGACACTCATCACGGAAGTCAGAGATAACGCAGGATGCAAGACCGGCTTCAGTCATGTTGCTCTCCAGTTTGTTGGCAACGGGCTCTCCGTATGATCCGTACAGCACGGTGAACTGGCTGATGGTACTTAGGTCTGGTGGTGTGGTGGTTCCGTCAACGCAGCGGTAGGTGAAGTTGTCGGCAGGATCGGACGAGAGAGCAAGCTTATTGGAGAAGTTGTCATCATCAGTGAAGGCCTTATATAATAAAGAGAAGTACGCGAAAGTACCGTTCACGCTGATGAAACCGTCAGGAAGGTCACACGGATAGTTGATGACTCCGTTGGGACAAGATTTCTTCATGCGTTTCATGTTGACGTTGTCAGCATGAGTCATGGTCAGAGCGCAGCTGTGTTCCGGATTCGTGCGGACCATGCGTTGGGCGATGTATACGGCATCCTGGTTCATCAGGGACTTACTGATGAGCAACAACTTCGAGTTGCGCAGCGTCTCGTCTGAAAGGGAGTTGGCCTGGTAAGGAGTAATGGCACGCCCGAGGCCGCAGTTGGTTCCGTACAGGAGCGCTGCGTATGCTGCAGAGGGATGGGAACCACCGTGGCCCATGGCAATCAGAGGCATCTCTGGGTTTGTGAGAAGGATGCGGCGCAGCGGTTCTACGTCGGCATGTTCCGCTTGTTCGATGTACTTGCGGGTGTCTGTCAGTAACTGGCTCATCAACGGCTTTCCGTTACGAGTTTTGGGCTTCTGTGGGATGTTTTTGTCTGTTGTCATTCTGCTGTAATTTGTATTTCGCGGTGCAAAGGTCGTGTTTTTAATTTACAGTGTCTTCGGAAATATACGTATAAGAGTAATAGGGCTTTTCAGAAATAATGAGTATCTTTGCACATGAAATCAAATAAAGGAAGTATGAGATTAGCTAAATGCAAGTTTAATTTTACCTGTAGTGGTTATGGTTATATGAATTCCAAGAAGGTTAGGGTATATCATCGTTTTTGGAGATGGTTACTTCCAGCAAAGGTAAGTCTTAACTGGAATGATGAGGATGCAATGCCGTTTGTATACTATCAGGATTTGAAGGGGAGACTGCTTTGGGGCTCTTCTGACGATTGCTTTACTGACCTGTTCAATAAAATAGAACAAGTTCGTTTTGAGTATCCTGATATGATTCTTATAGGAAGGGTATGGACAAAACGAAAGATGATAGTCTTTGACAATGTCTTTTATTCTAATCTCGAATCTAAGTATGGTTATCTTAACGAATTCTTAGAAATAGCAGGTCATTACATTGATGCCCTTAATGAGTATCAATTGATCCTCCTAAAGACAGAAAACAAAGGTGAGGTATATATGAATACAATGAATGTATTTATTGAAGAATGCTTTTTCGGTCAACACCTCGGTCAAATAACGACAGGAAACGCCACTTCTGGTGGAATGAGACAGCTTAAGAAAAAAAAGAAATTATATTAACCTACCTAAGATGTTCAATAAATGTAAATGTATCTTCTGGCAAGGAATAATCCAATTTCCCTTTGTCGCGGAGTTCCATTAGTAAGCGGCCTAGGAGATTTGAACCCTCGAACTCATTGTCTTTATTGAGTTTTACTCCATAAGAAGTACTCTTCCTTCCTGTCTCGTCTTCAACAATAAACAGGCCTTTACTTCGTTCCAGTTCTGTGCGGAACTCTCCACACTGCTCGTATTTCTTCTGAAGACAGAACTTAAGAGCATCGACAATCATCTCTGGCCAGTCATCACGACGATGAGTCTTTTCCCAATGCATGGCCCACTTTTTATTGTTGCGTCTGAAGACATCTTGTACTACATCTTTGTTTGTGAACTTCATGAGCTGAAATAGGGTCTCGCTACACTTGAAGGTAACCCCATCAATGGTGATGGGGCTGGTGGCCATATTGTGTAAGATGCCCCATTCTTCAGTCGTCTTATGAATGATGGCACACTTATTGGCTGGATAGGTTTCCCATTTGTAATAATTGGGATAATAGGTCTTGATCATTTCGGAGACCTTCATTTTTTTTACGTTTTCCATATAAATCAGAAACTATCTAATGGAATCTCTTTCTCTGATCCTTCTACAAGCTGGAACTTCTTTGGATCTAGTTCAACCTTATCGATGCGGACGATGCGAATCTTATTGATATTAAGAACCACCCGGTTAGTGAGGCCGTCAGGGATTGTCTGTGCCTGTGGCCAGGCGAAATACTCCAGTCCTATCTCACTGAAGAACTTTGAGGCAGCCTTCTCTGCGTCAAGATCGGCACTGCCAATGAGCTTCTTGACAGTACCCTCTTTCCCGATAAGTCTGTTACCGACGTATTTGCGGAAGAGCTTTCCAACGGCTTGTGCTTCTGTTGGAATCTGTTCTCCAAGAGCTTTTTCTGTGCGTTCTATGATAGAAGGATGTACTGGCCGAACTGAAAAAAGATGATTGTCATCTGTCATGTCTGGTATTTCAAGGGTATAGACATAATAGTCCTTGTTCTCTGGACGCTTCTTATTATAGGCATAGTGTGCTGCAGAGGTATATGATTCTGTGACATAAGTACCAAAGCCAAATTTGGCCTTGCCATCTCCTTCAAGCGCATGGGTAATGTCGAACTGCTTGAATAGCACTGATGTTCCGTGATAAAATGTCTCCATATATTTAGTTGCTTAAACAATTGCAAATATAGGAAAAAATACAGTTATATGTATATTTTGGATGCATATTTTGGCTTTTTTTTGTATTTTTGCAACATAAATAATATAAGTATATGATTGAAGTTATCAAATCCCCAACCCCCGTGACTGAGAAAAGTCAATGGACAGTGTTTCTTGCCGGTCCGATGAATGGTGCGCCTTCTTGGCAGGCACAGGCTCCCAAAATGGCCGCAAAAGCCGGAATTGACAATGTGACTTTCCTTAATCCGCGCAAGACGGAGCGGTTCGTATCTGGCACCTATCAGGTGAACTGGGAAACCTTCGGATTACGCATGTGCGACGTTATCCTCTTCTGGATTCCACCACAGGCACGCCCCATGTCAGAGCGTCGTATTTACGCTATTACAACAAGGCTGGAGATGGCAGAGAACCTGGCACGTGGTCATAAGGTAATCATCGGCGTGGATCCTAAGTGTGAGGAACTGGCAGGAATCCATCATCTGAAACGCATGGCGAAGTACTATGGGGTAAAAAAGATTCACTCAGCAATGGAGGATTGCATGAAAGAACTGAAGGTGTGGATGGAACGTCCTCGTAAGGAGAATGAACGAATTCACTATATGTCTAGTCCAGCATTTGAGTCTATGGGATCCTTAAGTCGCGTTCCCCAAGCGAACACAAACCGAAATCATACCCTGATGGAGCACTGGAACCAGACTGTCGCTCCTGGTGACACGGTTTTTGTTGAGGGTGATTTTGGTGCCAAGGAATGGATGAAGTTTTTGAACGGAAAGATAGAATTGAAAACAAGATAGATATTCAGCGGAGTATCATACTATCATTGTTAAGGGAACGTTAGTGCTTATCCAATCATCTGTGAGTTGTCCAGACTGTATCGGATGGAAAGACTATACGACCTTCCTATGTATGTCTGAGGACGGTGCAGCCGCAGAGGCTCCACCGTCCCTTTTCCTTTTTATTCGTTAATTAATACGTGCCTTTTGACCTCTTCATGAACATATCTACTTCTGTACATGTCGAGAGTTGGGATTTTCCGACAAGTGTATTCAAGATTGGAATCTTGAACCTCAATCATATCTGGTGGAAGCTTAATCCGCCTTGGACGTAGTGTGAGGTTTCCATCCGTGAGAACCTCTGTGCATACGGAAATCCAATAGCGTTGGGCATCAGACAACCGATCGTCTTTGGCAAAAGACTGGTTGTTGATGAAATTACAGTCTCGCTTCAAGCCGTATTTCTGTGTTTCCTCTACATAAGATGTCATGGTCTTGTATAATAACTTCCATATTAAGTAAACAACCTCTCTACGATAATCTTTATCATAGATTTCTTGTGGAAGACCAAAACTGTATTTGTGAGTCAGCAACACTAGGAGATATGTCATCTTTGCGGATTTAGTCATAAAATTCAAAGGTATAGTATCTCCGTTGTTGGAAACGACAGAAATATCCATTGTTCCGTTAACGTCATTAGCTTTAAACGGATCACTGCGCTTTGAAATGACAACCTTAAACTCTGGGCGTGTCCTGCTGTAGTCTATGTCATTTGAGAGCATGAAAATCCTGTCTTCATCCCCGTAATCGGCCTCGAATTTGTAATTGAGGAAAGCGGTGAGGTTTTCTCTGGATTGTTCTGGTGAAGCATAGCCAAGACGTTGCTGAATAATCCTAAACAGCTTTTCTCGCTTCTCATCTTCAAGAGAGTCTAAATAATTCTCCAGTTTCATTCCGTCAGGAATGCTGAACTCATCAGGTAAATGATGCCTAATATTTTTGTTGGCTGTATATGACATGGCCCCAATGACTCCTTCTAATGTCCTGTGCAACCTGGCCCAAAACCAAGGAGAGTCTGGTAATTGATCAACGGTATCAGGCAAGAACGTATAATCAGCGCTGCCATGTGGAAAAAGCCTTGTAACCATATGCGCTGAAGTGACATACTCATATAGGTGTATGTCAATGTCAGCACCGTTGATAATAGACTGCTTCTGACTGTCAGCATCGAAGTCGATAAGCTCAATCTTATAATACTTTGTACTGATCTTGTCTGCAAGTCTTTGTAAAGACTCACGTCTACGAGGCTTACTGTTCCACTTGTTTATAAACAGGTAGAGTACGAAAGGTGATAGATTCAGATTTCTTTTCTCGTCGGGCTTTTGAACTAAAAACATATGATTCCTTTTTTGCCAAAGGTAATATTATTAGTAGTACAATGCAAATGAATTAACGTTTTTAACCAAAATCATCCTGTTTTCTGTAAAATCTGATATGTAAAATGTCGTTTTGTCGTTTATTCCGTCCTTTTAATATTTGGTTCACTGTAGGTATAAGAAACCCTAAATCCTATGTATGTATGGCTTTCCCCTTGCGAATTATTGACAAATGCAGTCTTTTCGTCATATTTTGTGTTGACAAGCCATTCTATGTTGATACCCTTTCGCCATAGTGGGCGCATATCACCATTGAACAGTTTCCACAGATCAACTGCATACCATGTCAGTAAGAATCCCAACAGGAAGTTTTTTATGAAATTAAAAACAAACTTCATAGGAGGTTATTTCTGTTACAGGCGTAATCGTTCCCTTTATGTCAAGGGAAAATGCCGCCCTACAATCGAGACACGCAAAGTAGTCGGTGATGATTGGCTCGTCAAACTGCATGGAATGCCCAACTATCTGGTATGTGTTAGGCAATGGATTGCTTATTGCGAGTTCTTCTGAGTCAGCCCAGACAATACTTCCGCTGGGATAATCTCCCCATCGTGATTCTCCAACTTGGGCAAGGGTACTCAGTCCCTCATCAGAATCTATTAGGCGATTCAGATGTTTTTCATCAGGCATTTGTATGATATCGCGGTTACGTTTGAACCACGTCTGGGTGACACCTGCATGGGAAAAGAGGTATCGCTTATTGTTGATCATCTCCTCGTGAGAAAGTTTGAAGAAATGACTCCAACCCCTAAACAGTTGCTGAAGCTCCTCTTCAAACTCTTCATCATATCTGTCATTCTCTGCTAAGTTCTTATAATAGTCAAACATATAGCACAAATCATGGTTCCCAAGCAGAAGGATAACTCTATCAGGATTCATAATCTTTAGGGATAAGATGTCCTTGAAATTGGAGAGTGCCGTGAGATTATCGATGCCCTCTGCCTCGTAGGGATCAACATAGTCACCAAGGAAGATGACCTTACTGTACCTACTAGAATCCAAGGCCGTTTTCCAAAAGGAACGGCCATGGACGTCAGGTATGATGAGTATGTCCTGTTTCATTTTCTAACCCAAGTGCTTTAAGAGGAGTCTTGACTTGCTGCTCTTTCTCATCTTCTCAAGGCTACGCTCACGAATCTGTCGTACTCGTTCACGAGTCAGGCCCATGTCATAGCCAATATCGTCAAGCCCTCTTTCAGGGCATCCGATGCCAAAACTTTGGATGACGATGTTCCTCTCACGCTCATTAAGTACTGAGCAAAGGACTTGCATGAGTTCTGAGCACATGGATTCGTACTCGACCTTGCGGTCAGAGGCATAACGAGCACCAGAGCTGAGCATGTCTGCCATAGTCGTTCCTTCATCCTCTGTCAGAGGGGCATCCATGCTTGTGATATGGGTGTCTGCTTGTAAGGCTTTCTCAATCTTGTCGATTTCTAATGAAATCAACTCACTCAGTTCCTCAGCAGACGGATAACGCTGATATTTCTGCATGAACTCATTCGTGGCATTCTTGATTTTATTGCTAATACCTATCTGGCTTTGAGGCTTTCGAATCATGCTGCTATATTCACCAAGAGCGGATATGATGCTCTGTCGTATCCACCAAATGGCGTAGGAGATGAACTTGAATCCACGGGTTTCGTCGAATCGTTCTGCAGCAGTGATGAGCCCAAGATTCCCCTCGTTGATAAGGTCGCTCAATGGCACTCCTTGGTTCTGGTATTGCTTGGCAACAGATACAACAAAACGGAGGTTGGACGTAATGAGTTTGTCTTTGGCTAGCTGTCCTTTCTTGCCACCTTTGTGGATGGCCTGGGCCAGCTCCACCTCTTGATCAGGTGTAATCATTGGCATGCGACTAATCTCAACAAGGTACTTGTCGAGTGCTTCTTCTGAACGTCTGGTGATGTTTTTTGTAATCTTGAACTGTCTCATTATTATATTTGTTTTTTGTTTTCGTTTGCAAAGGTAAGGATTATAAATGACACCTTCGTTGGATATATACGTATAACAGTTATACTATGCTTGCAGTTTGCTTCTTAAGTCTCGTATCCTTGATTCAAAGCCCTTGCAATGGACAGAATCAGGGAGTCTGAGATAATAATAGTCATAGTGATGCATAAATTCATGAAGAAGGGTATTTATGAACGTTCTAATGTCACAAGGAACTTTGTAGTGTCTGTTGTTCCAAAGGGTAATTTCCTTCTTTCCTCCTTCATAGAGTCCCATGTTGGTAAATCCAAATATGGGATCATATGATGTGTTTAAAATATACATTGTACATCTTGGAATCCCATATTTGTCACAAAGGTAATCCAAGAGATTCTGAGAGGCCTTTTTCCTCGGCTCCACTTTGCTTCCACTATGTAGAAGTGACTGGTACTCTTCATGTGAGAAGTCTGAGTAATCGACTGTCAGATACTTGTTGCTTTTCTTAATGTTTCTAATGCTTGCCATATCGTTTTTTTTATCTGAGGCAAAGGTAATAATTACATTTTATACATGCCGTTAAGTTATATGTATAACTAACATGAGGAGATAAAAGATTTGGGTATTTCTTGTATCTTATGTGTCTTATGTGTTAAATCATTGTTATAAGTGACTCTTTATTTGGTGGCTATGATTCTTTTTCGTATCTTTGCATACATTATTAATATATATAGGCTTATGACAATCATAGAATGTACAGAAGAGAAATATGCATTGAATCTGAATCCTTATCAGGTTTTTGTCTTTATAAACGAAAAGACGAAACCGTATTTGGAACTGTTCAAGGAATTACAGGAAAGGAGTAAGTCCTATGAGATCGTACTACTTCCTTTTGATTCTTCAGAAGCACAGGAGTTTGTAGATGACTCTGTAGATCCACAGCTCTACAATGTTATATCACATTCTGACATTGTCGCAAGGGTGATGCCCAAGCAATTTGGAGATTATCGTTATATGACAGAGACGCTCCTAAAGCGCAAGACCCCTGATTTCGACTACGTGAATTACAAGTGGGATCAGTTTATGGCCAGTCTTAGGTCAAAGAGGAGTCAGAGTTATGTCAATACAATTAGAAGATTCTTCCAGTATGGCAATCAGGAATTCAGTGACTTTATCATGGATATTTTCAATGGTAATCTGAAGGAACTGATGGATATGTCAAACCACTATACTCATATGGTCTGTACAAATGACTATTCTGTCGCTCAGAATTTCACGAGGGAATTCTTGAAAAAGCTGAGTGACACACAACGTGAGCAACTGGATACTATTATCAAGGATGCCCTTGACTATAATAGCCTGAAAGAGTCCAAGGCGGTATTTAGTGACTACATCTATTCTGTATTTGAATCAGAGGATGAAATGCCAAAGGTATCCTTCGCGAAGAGGGAGAAAACGATTAAGGAACCAGATTTCAATATCGTAATTACACCATCGAAGAAGAAAAAACTGGCAGACGCAGAGGGCGATTACGAAATACAGATTGTCAAAGACAATGGAGAAACTATGCCATTGGAGTTTGGTTATAGAGGAGATAAGATGTTCTACTTACTCACACTTCTCTGTCAAAAGACTGTTGGCGGTCTTCCCACGAAATTCTTCACCTTTGACTCTTCAAAACTAGCTATTAAGCAAGCCTATGATGAGGTATTCAGAACCGGTGGAGATATATGGGTGGATACTATGGCAAAGGATTCACACAAGATATCTATGTGTAGGTCTCATGCAAAAGAAGCCATTGATAATAATACTTCATTGGATATCAATACTGCTTATTGGTGTAATTTGGATACAACCGCATTGTTTATTGGCCCCAAAAAGAAAAAACTCAAAGTACGTCGTGTGAGACTTCCAGAAGAAAGAATCATCATCAATGACAGTAACTTGTTAACACAGTGTCTTGAAGGTCTTCCTTCATTGGAACAGGTGGTTGGCTACATTACCCCCAACTCAGCAAAGGTTATGGAGATCAATCTTCAGATACCCAAGGGAAGGTTTGGGTATGGCCGCCAAGACGACCTAGACGAGTAGAATCAGTTATACCTATAATTCCAAGGCCTTAGTGGAATTATAGTCGTACCTTTGCACCCGGAAATCCGAGGACTCGCCGAGGATAGTAACTTATAATATCTTATAGACATGGGTGTAAAGACAACGACAGACATCGAGTACAAGCCGAAGGCAACAGTGAAGAACCTCCAGTTCGTTGAGAAACTGGATAAGCTGATTGATATCGCCGAGAAAGCAGAAGAATCCGAGGAAGAAAGCCCTTCTCTGCGACGTTCATCAAGTGACCTGCTTACTTTGCGCGTAGGATACATAGAACGCTACGACTGGTATGACACCATCTTCGAGGAAGGTGGCAAATACGGCACGAAGGACGTGACAGGTAAGGTCATACTACCAGCACAGTATGATGGCATAGGTGAACTCTGTCATCAGATATACTTAGGGAAGTTGCCACGAGTGGCTGTCCTAAACGGGAAACGCGGTCTGGTGAAATCAGACGGCAGTGGTGTGGCTCTTACTCCATTCGAGTATGATGCCATCTCATATATGATTATCCTCCCTTACTACACAGTGAAGAAGGGGGATAAATATGGAATCGTTGGCAAAGACGGCCGTGTTATTGTGCCTTGCAACCTTGATGAGGTCTGCCTCCCCTCAGGAAACTGTGTTGTATTCAAGGCTGGTGGCAAGTACGGAATCCTCGACTCATCATGTGACGACCTCTATGTTGAGCCTCAATTTGACAATGTTGAGTTCATTGACATGGAACAGCCATACACCGTAACAAAGGACGGTGTAGAAGGTGTTGTCAATGAAAAAGGTGAGTTCATGACTGATATGGAGGCACTCGACTATGAGGGCTATCTGGTTGGAGAGTATAACCCGGACTTTTGAAAATGAACAGACATGATAAGAGGTAAGAAAATAAGGAAACCGCTGCGTAGACTGAAGATCCAGGAGGAAGAGTCAGCTCTAACTCCTGACTTCGTCGATGACGGTGAGGAACTGACCTTGTTGTCAGCCATCAACAGTATTGTGACACTCGCTGAAGATTCAGAGTTGAGCACTGCTTTCTTTGAGAAGGCAGACCGTTTCATCTCGTATATCTCCGAGCGTCAGGATATCACAAATATGCAGGCTGTGATGCTGGCACTCTTCATCGAGTCGAGTGCTGCTGGCAATAAATCTGATTTCTCTGATGTCGCCCGCTATCTTAACTGCAACAACGTTCAGGTGTTGCAGTATAAGGTCGAGGTGGATGGTCTTGTTCAGAAGGGGATGCTCCGTAAGATCAAAAACAATATGAACGGCAGCTATGACTATGCTGTATCTCAAGGTATTATTGAGAATTATTCAAAGGATGAACCCTATCAGCGTAAGTCATACAAAGGTTCAACAGGCATTGAGTTTTTCCAGCATTTCTATGATATAACCCATCTTCGCTACGAAGATGAACTCTCAACAGAGTTGATGCTTGAAGAGATTGGAAGGTTGCTTGACGAGAACCCTCAGCTTCAGTATGTCAAGGCTTTGCGTAGTTTTGATATGTCAACAGCGAGTGAGGCCGTCATCACTCATATGTGCCGTCATTTAGTGCTGTCTGGAACCACGAGCATCCCTATGAGTCATTTAGTGTTTTTGTTTGATGCCCAGCATCAAAAATATGATTTTGACCGTGCTATGTCAGAGGGAAGTCACTATCTGGTCAGAGAAGGCTGGGTGGAGAATGCTTTCTCAGAGGGGTTCAAGGATAAGGATGAGTATCAGTTGACTGCCAAGGCACGAGAGACGCTACTACAGGAATTCGAGATCAAACAGACCGAGAGCAAAGGGTGTGATGTGATGCATTGTGACTCTATCACAGCCAAGAAGCTGTTCTTTGCCCAGGAGGTGAAGCAGCAGTTGGATGATCTGTCAGAACTCCTCGATGAGAACCATTATATGAGTATATGCAACCGTCTGAAAGAAAAAGGGCGTCGTCAGGGTTTCGCCTGCCTGTTCTATGGCGCACCAGGAACAGGAAAGACGGAAAGTGTGCTTCAGTTGGCTAAGAAGACAGGTCGTGATATCATGCAGGTCAATATCTCACAGGTCAAAAGTATGTGGGTAGGTGAGAGTGAGAAGAACATTAAGGCCATCTTTGACCGCTACCGTGCTGTGGCCAAGAACTCCAAACGGGTTCCAATCCTGCTTTTCAATGAAGCGGATGCGGTTATTGGCAAGCGCAAGGAGGGAGCTGAGCGCTCTGTGGATAAAATGGAGAACTCAATCCAAAATATTATTCTTCAAGAGATGGAATCCTTGGATGGTATCATGATTGCGACCACGAACCTGGTACAGAATATGGATGACGCTTTTGAGCGTCGCTTCCTCTACAAGGTGAAGTTTAATAAGCCAGAGTTGGCACAGCGTACAATGATCTGGCAGTCTATGATACCAGAACTCTCTGAGCAGACCGCAGAACGTCTGGCTTCTGCCTATGACTTCAGTGGCGGTCAGATTGAGAATATCACTCGTAAGTGTGATATTGAGTGTATTCTCTACGGTGATGATTTTGTGACAGATGAAAAGATTGAGCAGTATTGCCGAGAGGAAACAATTGTAAAAAAAGGTGGAACACGTATTGGTTTCATTTAAATAGGATAGGTGACAGATGATCTCGTTCAGGAATGTAACAGCAGATGACAAGCTACTCAACTCGAAAATTGATGAGCTGAATAAGAAGGTGTTTCCCAAAACGGAAAGCACTGAGAACCTTCATTTTCTGGCTGGACTCCATAAGGGTGCTCCTGTGGACTTCATTGCTGTGGAGGATGACGGCAGATTCGTCGGCTACACATATATGATTAACTTTTTCCAAGGATCTTTTATCTATTATCTTGCAATTGAGCCGGATTGTAAGGGAAAGGGTTACGGTTCTGCATTGCTGAGTCATCTCAGGATGATTCAAGGCAAACGACCTATTGCCTTGACTGCTTTTGCCCTTCATCCAGATAGTGGGGACTATGATGAATGTGTCTGGAGAAAGTGGTTCTATGTTAGGAATGGCTATGTTGACCAGAAAATACCTTATCCAAGTAATGAGTGTCATCGTTATGACGTTTATTTGAATGGCTTCGGTATTAGTTATATTGAGTTGATGGCCATGCTTGACAAGGTAAATATGTTATTTAATAGTCTTGTATGTTATGGAAGGATTAATCTACCGAAACCTATATGATGAAGATGGAGCTATCGTTTCCAACGACGGAAAGATATTATATAAAGTTCCTGATATTCCTCATTACCGTATTAAGGAGGGTGTTGAGGAGATAGATAAACATGCTTTCAAAAATTGTCCTCATCTGAAAGAGGTCGATATTCCATATACGGTACAATGGTATATGGATGAGCCTATGAGCAATGACGCTATGATGTATGCTCCAAAAGGTTTGAAGGTGAATTATTGGAATTGGCCATATCCTGAGAACTGTATAAGAAGTGACGAACTGGAGGCTGAAATAGCGGAAGGTTGGGTTGATGAGTTTGGGGCAGTCTACAGCAAAGACAGGAAACGTCTGCTGGTATGCGCTGATGTAAAGAACTACAAAATATTGGAGGGTACGGAGAAGGTTGAAAGACTTGCCTTTATTGGTTGCAACAAACTTCAATGTCTATATTTCCCATATACTCTACCAGAGGAGAACTTTGATGCTATTCTAGGAGGTACGGACACCGTTGGCGCCATCTGTTTTTGGGACAGACCGTATGTTCCAGAAGAGTTAGATCCAAATGAATCATGGGTAGATGATGAGGTCTTCATTGATGAACATGATGTTGTTTATACAAAAGACAGGAAAAGGTTACTTTATGCCCGTATAGGTTTAAAGGAAGCCTATTATGAAGTTCCTGATGGTACTTTGACCATTTGCGACCAGGCATTCCTGTTCCATCTGGGTTACTTGGTGTTGTCCCTACCTGCATCAATAAAGGTAATTGGTGATGATATATTTGGAAAAGATGGTGGTAAGATAATTATTCGAGATGAATTGTGACTGTGGAAAGTTGTTTGCCTTTCAATCTTTTTGATAATTCGGTTTTTATTTGTAAATTTGCAGTCTCAAACTAAAGAACAAGCAATGATGGTTAAGCAAAACATAGTTGTCTTTACAGGTGCTGGCATCAGTGCAGAGAGTGGTATCCCCACATTCCGTGACAGTAATGGTATGTGGAATAAGTATGATGCAAAGAAATTGGCTAGTGTCGCAGGATTTGAGGAGAATCCGCAGGCTGTGCTGGATTTCTATAATGCAAGGCGAAAGAATCTGTTGGAAGTCCAACCGAATCACGCTCATCTGGCCTTGGCAGAGTTGGAGAAATACCATGATGTGACCATCATCACTCAGAACGTTGACAACCTGCATGAACGTGCTGGCAGTTCAAGAGTCATTCATTTACATGGGGAGTTGTCCAAAGTCACATCTTCAAGGAACAGGTTGGATCCTGAGAGTATTAAGGAGTATCCTTTAGACGTGCCAATCAAACTTGGTGATAAGGCTGCCGACGGATCTCAGCTCCGTCCGTATATCGTATGGTTCGGCGAATACCTAAATACAATGTCGGAAGCCATTCGTCTAGTGGAGTATGCTGATATATTCGTGGTTATAGGAACGTCCCTGGTCGTCTATCCAGCAGCAGGGTTAGTGAACTATGCTCACCCTGAAGTCCCGAAGTTCCTGATTGATCCATCTGACATGGAAGGCAAACTGCCGGCGAGATTTAAGCACATACAGGCAAAAGCGGTTGAAGGTGTGGATATCCTTTTAAAGGAACTGGAGGTGTTATGTCAAGACTGATTTCTAGACAGGAAGCGGCGAGACTGCTTGATGTGTCAACCCAGACAGTGACGAACTGGATCGAAAAAGGCTATATCAAAGGTCACGTGATCGACAAGCATATTATGGTCGATAGAGAGACTATTGAGCAATACTTTGATGGTCTTAAGGAGCTTGAACATTTGGAAAAAACCGTAGAAGAGAAAACAGAATACCTACGGAAAGAGGACTTTAAACTGGGATTTGAGATACAGGATATCCTTGAAGCCCGTGAGAGGATGGAGGATGGCCCTCATGGCGTTTACCGAACGATAGCCAAATATGCCACCATGTCTGCTTATGGCTTGTTCACTGAGCAGCAACAGACCATATTCTATAGGATGATGGATATGGGAAATGCTGAACATATTGGTAAGGAATTAGGTCTTAGCCGTAGCAGGGTGGTAGAAATATACTGCAATTGTCTGAGGAAAATATCGGATGTAATAGACTTAGCACAGACACAGGAAAAATGGGATAATCTGCAAGCGGAAAATCGTCGCTTAAATGTGCTTACGGCTTCTCTGAGACAGCAATTGGCTGATTGTAAGGCCAAAATGGATTCTGAACCGGAGTCTATTCCCATGCCAGAAAATGAACAGATGATAGAATTGCTAAGCACTCCTTTGGAAGATTTAAAATTGACTGTGAGAGCAGTCAATGTATTAAAAGGCTTTGACTGTCTAACCCTGGGGGATGTTGCCTGTCTAAAGAAAGAGCAACTTATGAATGCTAGGTTTTGTGGTCTTAAAACAATAGAAGGTATTGAGAATGAACTGGCTGCTCATGGTCTGACGCTTGGCTCTGACCTTCAGCTTTTATTGCATGTTCCTGTCAAATAAATCTTCTTTGAAGATACCATATAGAGTCGTGAGACTCCTATTTTTTTTATTCGCGTGGACGTTGGCTTGTTTATTCTTGGACGTTGTCTTTGAACTGCCAGGTTTTCGGATGCCGAATAAATAGCAAACGCTAAATTTAACCCCAAAAGTCAGGGAGTAGAACACCGTGAGGTCTTCTGCTCCTTTTCTTGTGCCCATTTTTTTCTTGTTATCCATCTTTTTCCTGCTATGTCGCCTTTCATACATCGGCATAGCCTTTCGGGGTCTTAACGATTTTCTCTGTGCAAAGGTAGCAAGTCCT
>JAEEGI010015135.1_pt1 | contig 16106 bp, 13 predicted proteins | sample 8958751 | NCBI WGS metagenome assembly JAEEGI01 (sample SAMN16246545, study PRJNA631951) | gut metagenome | biome: gut microbiome; feature: rumen; material: KS-attached | host: Bos | place: Iran: Karaj | collected 2018-10
CTCATCGGTGCCGGGCGTTGTCTTGAGTTTCGTCAGGCCCTGGAAGAGTTCGTTGAGGCGGATCTCGTTGTTCTCCGCGAGGACGTCGAAGGCGCCGTAGCGGGAATACTCGGGCTTGAGCGGGTTCTTCTGCTGCCAGCCGCGGGTGGCGTAGGCATAGAAGTCTTCGCCGGGGGCGACGGACGTATCGAGGTTGGTCAAGTCGATAGCGGGGACTTTGGCGGTCTTTTGTCCGCAGGCGCAGAATGCGGCCACGGCGAGGGTAAGACCCAGACCCTTGATGAGACATTTGTTCATATCGTAAGAATCAATCATTGTCATTCCGACGGATGCTGGCACAAAGATAATGATTTATGGAGAATAGTGGGAGATAAAAAAATAATGCTTAACTTTAGAGAACTAAAATGAATCAGTCATGAAAAAATCCATCCTTGCTGCCCTGGCAGCCGTTTTGTTCCTTATCCCTGCCCGTGCGCAGGATCTTCCCGATCAGGATTGGGCCCATTTCGGGCGGTATGCCGAGGCCAATGCGGCCGTGGTGCAGGCTCCCAAGGCTGTGCTGATGGGCGATTCCATCACGGACGGCTGGTATAACATGGACAAGGCGTTCTTTACGGACAACAATTTCGCCGGGCGCGGCATCAGCGGGGAAGTGACCTCCCACATGCTGGTCCGCTTCCGCCGCGACGTCGTGGACCTGCACCCCAAGTATGTCGTCATCCTGGCGGGCATCAACGACATCGCGCGCAACAACGGCTACATCGCGCTGGAGAATACCTTCGGCAACATCGTGTCCATGTGCGAGATCGCGAAGGCCAACAAGATCAAGCCCGTCCTCTGCACCCTCGTGCCCTCCGACAAGATCCGCTGGCGTCCGGCGCTGGGCGATGTCTCTCCGCTGGTTTCCCAGCTGAATGAGATGATCCGTGCGTATGCCAAGGCCAGGCATTACAAGCTGGTCGATTATGCGGCGGTCCTTTCCGACGCGGACGGCGTCCTCCTGGAGGGCGTCACCCGCGACACCGTCCACCCCGTCCTGGAGGGCTACAAACTGATGGAAGCCGCCCTGCTGAAGGTCGTTAAATAGGTACTCCTTCTCTCGGAGATTTCGTCGGCCTTCGGCCTCCGACGTGGTATTTACGAGCGAAGCGAGGTCGCGTCAGCGACGTGCCGGAGTGTTACGTAAAAAGGTATCTCCTTCTCTCGGAGATTTCGTCGGCCTTCGGCCTCCGACATCTCCCCCCGCCTGCGGCGGGGCTTGCAAATAAGAAACAGGAAAGGCGCTCAAGCTAGCTTGGCGCCTTTCCTGTTTCTTTTTTGCGGAGAGAAGGAGATTCGAACTCCTGATACCCTTTTGGGGTACACACGCTTTCCAGGCGTGCCTCTTCAGCCACTCGAGCATCTCTCCAATCGTGGATGCAAAAGTAAGAATAATTTTGTATATTTGAAAGATTTTAGAAAAAAATAAAACGTGGCGAAGAGCGGTGTCAATATAGAATCGCAGACAAGGGAGCTGATCCGGGATATCCGCAATAAGGAATTCAAGCCCGTGTATCTGCTGATGGGGGAAGAGCCATATTACCCTGATCTCGTCTGCCAGGCGATCATAGACAATTGCCTGGAGGAGTGGGAGCAGGATTTCAACCAGACCATCTGTTACGGGTCGGACGTGGATGCGGAGTCCGTGATTACGGCCGCGCGTCGGTTCCCGATGATGGCCGAGCGGCAGTTGGTGGTGGTGAAGGAAGCGCAGCTCATGAAGGACATCGAACAGCTCTCGCTCTACTGCGCGAACCCGCTGGATTCCACGGTCCTGGTGGTTCTGCTTCACCGGGGAACTGTGGACAAGCGGAAAGCGTTCTATAAAGCGGCTCAGAAAGTGGGCGTGGTTGTGGATTCGCCTGCGGTGCGTGACTATGAGATCGTCAATTGGATTTCCCGCTATTATGAAGGCCGCGGCCTGCAGATCGAACCTCCCGCGGCGCAGTTGCTGGCGGAATCGGCCGGGACGGACCTGGGCACCCTTGTCGTAGAGACCGACAAGCTTCTGAAAAACCTGCCCGAGGGCACGACGCGCATCCGCGTGGAGGACATCGAAAAGAACGTCGGCGTCAGCCGGCAATTCAGCATCTTCGAACTGACGAAAGCGCTCTCTTCGCGCAATGCAAGGCAGGCGGTCCGGGTCGCGAGCTATATCGGTCAGTCGGCCCGTTTCGCCCTGCCGGCGGCGGTGAGCGCCCTCTTTACCCATTTTTACCGCATCCTCAAGTATGAGGCTCTGCTTGCAAAAGGCGGGCGGCCGTCTCAAGAGGAGAAGGCGCAGGTGCTGGGCGTTTCGCCCTATTTCTTCCGGGAGTACGACGAGGCGGTTCGCAACTATCCGCTGCCCAGATGCATGGCGGTGATTTCCCTGCTCAAGGAGTTTGACTTCAAGGGAAAGGGGGGTGACGTTTCCCAGGAGACGGAAGCAGGCGCGTTGCTGCTCGAATTGACCACGGCTATCTTGAATGTCTGATTTCTGCGTTAAATAGATTATCGAATTTTTGTATTTATATAGCGAAAAACAATAATTATTTATTATCTTTGCAAAAACACTGAAATCATGGGATTGATCGAATGCAAAGAAATCTGCAAGAGTTTCGGCGAGAAAGTGGCTCTCGACCACGTGTCGCTGGATATCCCCGAAGGCAAGATCTTCGGCTTGCTGGGCCCCAACGGGGCCGGTAAAACAACCTTGATCCGCATCATCAACCGGATTGCGATCCCGAACAGCGGGGAGGTCTTTTTCCAAGGCCGTCCGATCACGCAGCGGGATGTTGAGAAAATAGGCTATATGCCGGAAGAGCGCGGGCTCTACCGCAAAATGAAAGTCGGCGACCAGGCCATGTACCTGGCCCAGCTCAAGGGCATGTCTGCCTCGGCTGCCGTCAAGGAACTGAAGGAATGGTTCGTCCGCTTCGGCATCCAGGACTGGTGGAACAAGAAGGTGGAGGAGCTCTCCAAGGGCATGGCCCAGAAGCTCCAGTTCATCACGACGGTCGTACACAAGCCCAAACTCCTGATCCTGGACGAACCGTTCTCCGGTTTCGATCCGGTCAATGCCGAGATGATCCGCACCGAGATCCTGCGTCTGCGCGATGAGGGTGCGACTATCATCCTTTCGACCCACAACATGGAGTCGGTCGAGGAGTTGTGTGACAACATCGCCCTCATCAACAAGGCCCGTCTCGTCATCACGGGAGGGGTGGAGGATATCCGCCGTCAGTACGGCAACAACAACGTCGAACTGGTCTACACGGACGCCGAAGGCCGCCATACCGAGGTGCTTCCCCGGGAGGTGGAAGGCAATTCCACGCTCAAATCCTTCATCGACCGCGGTATCACGGTCAATTCCTACAAGGAACTGATGCCGCGCATGAATGACATTTTCATCAAACTCGTAACGGGGGAGGACACGCTATGAACCTGCGCACCATCAATATCATCATCCGGAGGGAGTATCTCAATAAGGTCAAGAAGAAGTCTTTCCTGATCATCACCTTCCTCGTCCCCATCCTTTTCGTCGCGCTCTGCATCCTGCCCACCCTGATCATGATGGGTACGAAGGAGTCAGCCAAGGACATCGCCGTCGTGGACAAATCCGGCATCGTGCTCCCGTATCTGAAGGACTCCGAGACGATCCATTATATGGACTTCTCGATGCTCAGCGTCGACTCGGTCAAGACCTACATCGAGAGTTTCGGAGTGGATGCCGTCCTGGGCATCTCCGAGCTCGATGAGGTGAATAAGACCGTCACTGCGGAGACCTTCTCCAAGAAACCGCTCGGCGTGGATATGACCGAGAGCATCAACCGGCGCATCAACGATGCCGTGGAAGCCTACAGGATTGATTCTTACGGGATTGAAAACCTCGAAAGCATCATGGCGGATGTCAAATCCCACGTTCGCCTGACGTCTTATACACTGGATAAAGAAGGTAAGGAGAGCGTCTCTGAGTCGGGCGTATACATGGCGATTTCGATGATCCTTGGGATGGCGCTCTACATGTTCATCGCCCTTTTCTGCGGCATGGTCATGTCCAGCGTCATCGAGGAAAAATCCAGCCGTGTCGTGGAGGTGCTCATCTCTTCGGTCAAGTCTACCGAACTGATGTTCGGCAAGATTATCGGTGTGGCGCTGGTCGCTCTGACGCAGTTCCTGCTGTGGATCGTCCTTTGCGTCGTCCTGCTCGGTGTCTTCGGGGCCATCTTCAAGGATAAACTTGACTTGAAAGCCTTGATGTCCGATCCGATGACCGCCACGGTGGTCGAGTCTTCCGGCATGGGCAGCATGACTTCCACGATAGACCTGAGCGCTCTGGATGGAAATCTCCCCGCACCGGCAGACTCGGCGGCGGCCGCGAAGGTGCCCGATGAGATGGGTGTCATCTTCGGAACGATCCGCAACCTGCCTCTCGGCCAGATCCTGATAGGTTTCATCTTGTACTTTATCTTGGGCTACCTGCTCTATGCCTCGATCTTCGCGGCCATCGGCTCGGCGGTCGAGAACGAGGGCGACAGCCAGCAACTACAGCTGCCGGTCACGATCCCGCTGCTGCTGGGTTTCTTCATCGCCCTGTATGCCTACAAGGCGCCTGACAGCGGTTTGGTGTTCTGGGGCTCGATGATCCCGTTCACCTCCCCGATCGTGATGCTCGCCCGTATCCCGTTCGGCGTACCGCTCTGGGAGTTGGTCGTATCGCTGGTGGTGCTCTTCCTGACCTTCGTGCTCTTCGCTTACTTGTCCGCCAAGGTCTACAAGGTGGGTATCCTGATGTTCGGCAAGAAGTCGTCCTGGAAGGACCTTTGGAAATGGTTGAAACAGAAATAATCCATATCATGAAGAAAGGATTGTCCATCATTGCTACGCTCCTTCTGTCCGCTTCCTTCGCCCTGGCGCAGGACGCTGCGGACACCCTCGTGCTGCAATGGAAACATGAGAAGGTCGACGGTCACCGCACCGGCGTCACAGCCCCCAGTGCCGACAATGTCAAGACCGCCATCGGAACAGTGGAGAAGGAAGTTTACACAGCCCCTAACGGCCGCCGCTTCAAAAAAGGAGCTACTCCGGCCGTGGCGCAGCTGATGCTTGATGCGCAGCCTGCGATGGCCTCCGTCAAGGAAGTGATCGGTTATTCCGAAAAGGAGATGCTGCGTTACCGTCCGCAGTGCGAACTGTCCAACTGGTTCACGGATTTCCTGCGCCATAAGACGGCGGAACTGACGGAGCGCAAGGTGGATGTCGCCATCTATAACTTCGGCGGCATCCGGACCGACATGCCTCAGGGTCCCATTACCGTGGACGATATCATGAGCATGTTCCCGTTCCGCAATACCCTTTGTTACGTCGCCCTCAAGGGCGCGGACCTCCGGGCCATCTTCGAGTATCTGGCACAGACACAGATGCAGGCTGTCAGCGGCGTGCAGCTGGTCATCCGGGACCAGAAACTGGAGAGCGTCAAGGTCGGCGGCGAGCCCCTTGACGACAAGAAGACCTACGGTGTCGCGACCATCAATTTCCTGCTGACCGGCGGCGACGGGCTTTTCATCGCGAAGAATGCGCAGGAACTGATCGACAGCGGGGTCTATGTCAAGGATGCCATTATTCCTTATATACAGCGTCTGACGCGGGAAAGCACGGCCATCGAAGGCAAGCTGGACGACCGTGTCGTCATCGTTGAATCGGAAGAAAAAAAGGAGGAATAGCTTATGAAACAGATCCGTCTTTTCTTCTGCATCTGTGTCGCCGTCATCAGTCTGGGCGCCTGCTCGGCTCCCGGCAGCCGGCTTGTCATCCTGCATGTCAACGACACCCACAGCCATCTCGACCCCATGCGGGATGGGATGGGTGGTATCATCGAGCGGGCAGCCTATGTTGACAGTGTCCGCGCCAAGCGGGGAGCGCGCAACGTCCTGCTCCTGCACGCCGGAGACTTCAGCCAGGGCTCTTCCTATTTCACCATCCTGAACGGAGACCTGGAAATCAGCCTGATCAACGCGATGGGCTACGACTGTATCTGTCTCGGCAACCACGAATTTGACAACGGCCTTGAGGAACTGGGCCGTCGCTTATCCAGCCTGCAGTGCCCGGTGGTCAGTGCCAATTATGACTTCACGCCTTTCGAGGCGGGTAAATACATTACTCCGTACACGATCGTCCGTAAAGCCGGGATCAACATCGGCATCATCGGTCTGCTGTGTGATGTCAGCAGCGTCGTGAGCCGTGAGACCGCGGACCGTATGCCATTGCTTGGCACGAATGAGGAAGTCGCCAACAAGTGGGCGAAGTACCTGAAGGAAGAGGCGCTTTGCGACAAGGTGATCTTGCTCACGCATATCGGATACGAGGAAGATGTCGCCCTGGCTCCGAAGTTGCACGGCGTCGACCTGATTGTCGGCGGTCATTCACACACTTTCCTTGAGGCTCCGACCCTCTGTAAGGATGCCGACGGCAAACCCCTTCCTGTCATCACCGACGGCTGCTGGGGGCTTGAAATGGGAGAATTCTCTTTCCAATAGGATAATATGAAAAAATGTCTTGCCCTGGCAGCGGTGCTGCCGTTTTTCTGGGCCTGCGGCACGTCCCAGGCTCCTGCTCCGTGCGGAGCTGTTCCGACACCATATCAGTGGGAGTGGCAGAAAATGGAGACCAACCTCTTCCTTCATTTCGGCCCCAATACCTTTACGGGTGCAGAGTGGGGGAATGGCAAGGAGAGCGAGGAGGTCTTCCAGCCTTCCGCGCTGGACTGCCGGCAGTGGGTCTCGGTCGCCAAGGCGGCCGGATTCAAAGGCGTGATCATCACGGCCAAACATCATGACGGTTTCTGCCTCTGGCCGAATCCGGAGAGCACCCACACCGTGGCGCAAAGCAGCTGGCGGGATGGGAAGGGCGATGTCTTGCGTGAGTTGTCCGATGCCTGCCGGGAAGCGGACATGAAGTTCGGTGTCTATGTCTCTCCCTGGGACCGGAACCATCCGAGCTATGGGACGGAGGAATACAACCAGGTCTTTGTCCGCACCCTGGAGCATATTTACGCCAACTACGGCCATATCTTCGAGCAGTGGTTTGACGGCGCCTGCGGGGAGGGCCCGAACGGAAAGCGGCAAGCCTATGACTGGCCGCTGTTCAACGGGACCGTCTATCGCCTTGCTCCCCATGCCATTATCTTCAGCGATGCCGGTCCCGGATGCCGCTGGGTGGGCAATGAGGAAGGCCATGCCGGCCGGACCAACTGGAGTACGATCGACAACACCAGCCTTTACCCCGGAAAAGGTGGGATCCATGAGTTGCTGAACCAGGGGGAAGAAGGCGCACCCTATTGGATCCCAGCTGAAACTGATGTCTCGATCCGTCCGGGGTGGTTCTGGCGTGCCTCCGAGACGCCGAAGGTCAAGTCCGTAGAGAAATTGCTGCAGATCTGGTATGAGAGTGTCGGCCGCAATTCCCTGATGCTGCTGAATGTGCCCCCGGATGACCGCGGGCTGATCGATCCGGTCGATTCCGCCCGGCTGATCGAGTTCCGTGCGGCGCTGGACCAGATCCTGGCGACAGACCTGGCTGCCGGGGCCAAAGTGAAGGCTTCGGACACCCGTGGCCGTGCTTTCTGTGCCGGAAAGATGCTGGACGGGGACGAGAATAGCTACTGGGCGACTCCCGACGGGGTGACGGCCGCTTCTTTTGTCGTGACCCTGCCCGAGGAAAGGACCTTCAACCGGGTTCTGCTCCAGGAGTATATTCCGCTGGGACAGCGCGTCCGTAACTTCAGCATCGAGGTACCGGACGGGAATGGCTGGAAAAAGATCGCCGCCGAGACGACCATCGGTTACAAGCGAGTCGTTCCCATCCCGACGACCACGGCCTCACGCCTCCGGATCAGTATCGACGATGCCCTGGCTTGCCCGACGATCAGTCGTTTCGGGCTGTACATGGATCCTGTACTGGGGGATCAACTGTTGGATTAAAGGATATTCATACTCTGCTCGCGGATCTTCTCGAGCTCGTCTTTCATGCGGACCACGCGCTTCTGGATAGAGGCGTGGTTCGCTTTGCTTCCGGTGGTATTGATTTCGCGGCCCATTTCCTGGATGATGAAGCCGAGCTTCTTGCCGGGCTCTCTTTCACCGTCGATCGTGTCCATGAAGTACTTGCAGTGCTGGCGCAGACGGACTTTCTCTTCGTTGATGTCCAGTTTTTCGAGGTAATAGATCATTTCCTGCTCGAAACGCTCGGGATCCATCTTCAGCCGGATCTCCTCCGCCGCTTTCAAGATACGCGCCTTGACGGCGTCCAGGCGCTCGGCGGCGTATCGCTCCACCTCGTCATAGAGACCTAGGATCGTCTGTACGCGGCCGGTCACGTCTTTGTAGAGGACGGCGCCTTCGGTCGTCCGGAAATGGTCCAGCATCGTGATGGCTTCATCCAGGGCCTTTTCGACCAGCGGCCATTCGCCCTCGCCGATGACGTCGGCTTTTTTCGTGCCGGCATCCACCACGTCGGGCAGGCGCAGGACCGCGGCGAGCAGCGCATTGTTTTCTTCGTCGGTCGGGGCGCAGAATCCCGGTAGTTCTTTCCGGAGTTCCAGGACCTGCGTGTAATAGGCCTTGATGACGTCCGTGCAGAGGGGACGCGCCGTTTCGCCGGCATTCGGCTCCCAGGTGATGTAGAGGTCGATGGTGCCCCGACGCAGCCGGTCGGCGATCATTTTCCGCACGTCGAGCTCTTTTTCCTTGGGAATCAGGGAGGTCTTGAGGTTGATATCTGCGTTCTTCCCGTTGAGGGAACGGATCTCAATCGTCATCTTGCCGCCGGAGAGGAGCGCTTCCCCCCGGCCGTAGCCGGTCATGGACTTAATCATACGCTTTGCCTTTGTTCGGGATACAAAAGTACGGAATTATTATTACTTTTGTATTTCATTATCGGATTTAAGATTCAACATTTATGGAAGAGCCCAAGAAACTCAATTTTCTGGAAGAGATCATCGAAGAAGACCTCAAAAGCGGCAAGTATGAAAGCATCCTGACCCGTTTCCCTCCGGAGCCCAACGGCTACCTGCATCTGGGACACGCCAAGAGCCTCTGCATCAACTTCGGCCTCGCCCAGAAATACGGTGGCAAGACAAATCTCCGCTATGACGACACCAATCCGACCAAAGAAGATACGGAATACGTGGACGCCATCAAGGAGGATATTACCTGGCTGGGTTTCAAATGGGAGAAGGAACTCTACGCTTCCGATTACTTCGACCAGCTTTATGAGTGGGCCGAGGAGTTGATTCAGCGAGGCCTGGCCTATGTGGACGACCAGACGGTGGAGGAGATGCGCGAGAACCGCGGCACTGTCGAGACCCCCGGTAAGGACAGCCCCTGGCGGAACCGCAGCGTCGAGGAGAACCTGACCCTCTTCCGTGAGATGAAGGCGGGCAAGTACGCCGACGGCGAAAAGGTGCTGCGCGCCAAGATCGACATGGCGCACCCCAACATGATGTTCCGCGATCCGATCCTGTACCGCATCAAGCACGCCCATCACCACCGTACGGGGGATAAGTGGTGCATATATCCGATGTACGATTTCACCCACGGACAATGCGACTCCATCGAGCATATCACGCATTCCATCTGCACCCTCGAGTTCGATGTGCATCGTCCGCTGTATGACTGGTTCATCGAGACCCTGGGCATCTTCCCGTCGCATCAGTATGAGTTCGCGCGCCTGAATCTTACCTATACGCTGATGAGCAAGCGCAAGCTGCTGGAACTGGTCCAGAAAGGTCTGGTGGCCGGTTGGGACGATCCCCGCATGCCTACGCTCTGCGGCGTCCGCCGTCGCGGTTATACCGCCGAAGCGCTCAAGATGTTCTGCGACAAGATCGGCGTCAGCAAGCGCGACCAGCTGATGGATATCCAGCTGCTTGAGTGGTGCGTCCGTCAGGACCTGAATGCCCGTTCCAACCGCTACATGGTGGTGGGAGAGGATCCGATCAAGGTCACCCTGACGAACTGGGAGCCGGGCAAGGTCGAGTGGTTCGATTGTCCGCTCAATCCGGCCGAGCCGGAAGGTGCGACCCGCAAAGTGCCCTTCTCGGGCGAATTGTGGATCGACCGGGCCGACTTCATGGAGGATGCTCCGAAGAAGTTCTTCCGCCTCAAACCGGACGGCGAAGTGCGCTTGAAATACACTTACATCATCAAGTGCGAGGAGGTCGTCAAAGATGCGGACGGCAAGGTGGTGGAGCTTAAGTGCTCCGTGGACCATTCCACCCGTCCGGGCGGGGGAGAGTGGCGCAGTGTCAAGGGCACGATCCACTGGGTGTCCTGCGCCTTTGCGAAGGAGATCGAGACCCGTCTCTATGACCGTCTCTTCACCCTGGCTGACATGAGCCAGGTGCCTGAAGACAAGGACTATAAGGATTTCCTCAATCCCGAGTCCCTGGTCGTCTCGAAGGGATACGCCGAGCCGGCGCTGCTGGAGGACAAGAGCGGTATCGCCGTGCAGTTCGAGCGCGTGGGCTATTTCTTCAAGGATCCCGACTCCACGCCGGAGCACCCGGTCTTCAACAAGACGGTCTCGCTGAAAGACTCCTTCAAGGTGGAATAGGCGTGCCGACATAGGCATACCCGATGAAACGTATCCTTTTTTTGTCCATTCTCCTGTGCCTTTTGGCCGCAACCTGCGGCCCGAAGGACATAGGTCCGGATCCGAACCCGGCCCCGGATCCCGATCCGGAGGTCACCCAACCCGATCCTCCCGGTCCGGTCCAGGCGCTGGATATCGCCCTTGTCTTCCTGGAGACCCCGGAGAGTTCCAGTTTCCAGTGGCCTTTTGCGTCACCGCCTGTCTCGGATATCTCCTCGACCGTTTCGAATCCCTCTTTCCCGCGTCAGAAGCAGGCTTATGTGCTGCCGGCTTTTAAAGGTGGCTATTCGTTTGAAATTTTCGCTACGACCGGTGTCGTCAGAAATTCCGGAGCTCATCAGGGCCTGAAACTAGGCGGGGCGGCCGGAGACTATATCCTGTTGCCGGCCATCAAGGGTTTGTATCTCAGGAATGTGCGCTGGGTGACGGGATCGACGGCCAGCCAGAACGTCTCTATCGTGCGCCATGACGGGCAGCCGGTTCTGGGGGGTGGCGCCATCCCGACGGTGTTCGACTCCGTGGGCGCCGAATATACTTGGTACCTGTCCGGAACAGAAAAGGAGACAGCTTACAAGTTCCAGCTCGGCGCGGCAGGCGTCGTGTGTATCCAGCAGCTGGTTCTGCACTATGACACGACCCCGGGCGATACCGCTTCCAATCCGTTCCAGGAAATCCTTCCGGATGATATCCCCGATTTCAGCCGGGTTGGTTACCATTGGGGCGACAAAGCGGTTCCCGATGTCCCGGTGCGGATGACGCTGACGGCGCCGGTGGATGGGAGCGATGCCCTTCCGATGCTTCAGGATGCGGTCAACAGTGTGGAAACGCCTGGCGCGATCCTGCTCAAGGCCGGCACTTATTATCTCTCCAATACCCTCAAGATCAACCGCAGCGGCGTCGTCCTGCGAGGGGAGGGAGAAGGGACGGTCTTGTACGCTACGGCCCGGTCACAGATCACTTCCTTGATCGAGCTGAACGGAAACGGCTCCTTGAAGACGAATGCCAGCAGCCCGATCATTGCCCGCTATGTGCCGGTCGGACAGCGATGGGTTCCGGTCCGGGATCCCGGGAAGTTCTCGGTCGGAGAGCGGGTATGGGTCTTCCGCCCTGCGACGGAAGCCTGGTTGGATGCCCTGCATATGCGGGAACTTGCCGCCCATTATCCGGGGACTTCAGACTGGACTCCTTCCGGCTATAATATGTTTTGGGAGCGGAAGATCATGGCTATCGAAGGCCAAAAGATCTGGCTGGACAATCCGATCGTAATGTGCATCGGCGGAGAAGTCGCCTATGGGGAAGGTGCCCTGTGCAAAGGCAGTTGGGAGCGGATCAGCGAGTGCGGCGTCGAGTTCCTGACGCTCGATACGCGCTATGACGAGAGCGTCCGGAGCGGCAGCGACTACACGGATGAAGATCACGCGTGGTGCGGAATCACGGTCAGGAATACGGAACATAGCTGGATCCGGAGTGTTACGACGAAGCATTTCGGTCTCAGTGCCGTCGATCTGGGGCTCGGAGCCAAGAATATAACGGTCAGCGACTGTATCTCCCTTTCGCCCGTCTCTCAGGTGACGGGCAGCCGGCGCTATGCCTTCCATTTCAGCTCGTCCCAGTTATGCCTGATCCGGGATTGCCAATGTGACGACGACCGTCATCAGTATGTCTGTGGCGCACGGGTTCCCGGTCCCAATGTGTTCCTGCGCTGCACCTCGATCCACAGTCGTTCTGACGCCGGTCCCCATCAGCGCTGGACTACCGGTATCCTCTATGACAATCTGAGGACGGATGGCCCGTTGAATGTCCAGGACCGGGCCGGTTATGGCACGGGTCACGGCTGGGTCGGCGTGAATATCGTCTGCTACAACTGCGAAACCACCCGCATCTGCATCCAGAGCCCTTGGGTGACCGGACAGAACTGGGCCATCGGCTGCGTCGGCGAGAAAGTCAGGGCGGCCCGTAGCTACAGTGACCAGCTCGGTACACGCCCCGACGGTATCTGGACCTCACCGGGAATCCATGTCACGCCGGAATCCCTGTATGAATCCCAACTCTCCGAACGTCATGCCCGGGGAGAGTATGTCGATCTGTAAAGAGACTATTTTCCTGGAACCAGGGTAAAGGTATAGTTGCCCTTGACTGCTGGCTTGCGTTCGCGCAGAGTGACGCGGTATATCTTGTCGCCCCAGACCCTCTTTAGCGGTGGATCATCTTGGACGATGGTCTCCAGGACCGGCTCCAGTTTCTTCCCGTCGTAGTTGAGCGTCACCGTCTCGCCTTGGACCGTGATGCTGACCTTGCCCGGCGTTTCAATGTCCACGTCGCCCCAGGTCAGCCAGTTGAAATCGGCGGCTTGCCTGGACTCAGAGAGCGAGTAACTGTCCTTGATGGTCACTTTCCCGTTCTTCAGGGAGACTTTCCGGAGCATGCTCTTTACACAGGCTTCTTCCGGATAGGTCCCCGCGAAATCGACCGCGAAGGTCATCGTCTTCGGGTCGAATGTCGCCTGTTTACTGGCGTACTTCCGCCCCTCCTTTTCCGGGACGCCGTTGAGCATCGGGACGTTGTGGTAGTTGGCCTGCATGGACCAGATCTCATAGCGGTGCGAACTGAAGGTCTTGGTGATATAAGTGCCTACTCCTGCATCAATGAGGAAGGGAATGGCCTTGTAATAGAGGGAGACCGTGCCGATGTCGTTGTGGTTGTGGCTCTGGGCATTGTGCCCGCCCTTAGCCGCGACGAAGAATCCGTCTTTCTCCCGCATATAGCAGATCTGGGTTTCGGGGTACCAGGTGTAAGGCTCAAAGACGAGTTCGGGCGTTTCCTTTTCGAGTTCATCCTTGATCAGGAGGGAATAGAACATACGGATGATGAAGCGGTCCCGCATGACCGGAGCCGGTCCTCCCTTGAGCGCGTATGCCGCATAATGCTTCATCAGGGGACTGTCCACGCCCTTGCCGTAATTGTAGATGATCAGCGCATTGTCCGCTCCCTTGGCAGATGCGTCGGAGAAGTTGACCACCCATCCGTTGCCGATGGTGGAGGTGGTGATGTATTCGCCCATCCGCCGTATCATCGGGTTGCCGAGGGCATCGACCTTGCCGCCTGTCACCCATTTCAGGAACTCAAGGTATTCGAAGTTCTTGGCCGGGCCCTGGTACCAGTAGGTGGGACCTTCATCGCAGCAGCCGTCGCCCTCGATGTTGTTGAGGTACTTGTCCACTGATTCCATCGACATGTAAGCGGCCTTGGCAAAGCGGTCAAGGTCTTTTTCGCAAAGGGCGAACACCTGCAGGCAGTTGATGCTGCACCAGGGCGTCCAGTTGTTGAGATGGTTCTTTTCCGGATCAAAACGGTCTCCCTTCCATCCGTAGTGGGTATCGTTGAGGTAGGGGGTCATGATCCGCTTGTCCAATTCATGCAGGAGGCGGCGGCTGATTTCCGGCTCGATCTTGTCGAATTCTTCGTGGAAGTAGTAATAGACCCAGGCCATGACGGCGCCGACATCTCCGGCCACCAGGTCGATGGCGTTGTCATCGTATTCGGGGAAGTACCGATGGCTCTTCTGGTGGTTCAAGTGGTGGGACCGGACCCAGGAAGTGACCTCGCACATGGCGAAGGTCCCGTCCATCAACTGGTCCAAGTATCGCCCCTGTCCTGTCGCCAGCTCCGCAAAGAACAGGTCTATGATGGCCATGAGGTTGGCACCGATATGGGCGTCTGCCTTGCCCTGTGACTGACCGCGGTTGTGGGTGAGGTAGTCGGTGGCGGTGACGACCTGCCAACGGTAATCGAGGGCCTTCTCACCTCTTTCGATGAAGGTTTCTTTCCAGCTGCCCATAACCTTGTCCCAGCCCGCACGGTCGTTGTATGCGGGGAAGGGAACCCATTTCTGGTCCGGTACGAGAACCGTCTTCAATTTGGCTTCATCTGCCTGGTTGCGGAGCATGTTGCGCTCCACATAGGCTGATGCGGATCCCGCTGCGAGCAGGAATACGCATAATGTGGAAAACAGAATCCTTTTCATATTTCTGAGCGTGAATGTTTATGCAGGCTGGACTGGCGGATGACAAGTTTCCCTTCGAGCATGATGGTCGTATCCGCAGGTTCGAATCCCTCCAATTGACGCAGCAGGCAGGCTGCAGCCTGGGTTCCCATCTCGTTCAACGGCTGCGCTACGGAAGTCAGCCCGGGCTCTACGAGGGTGGATGCCAGGGAATCAGAAAAACCGGCCAAGGCTATGTCTTCCGGGATGCGGATTCCCTTTTCCTTCAAGACTCTCATGGCTCCGAAGGCGACATTGTCGTTGAAGGCGAATACGCCATCCGGGCGAAAAGCGCCGTCTAATAGTTTATCCATGGCTTCGACGCCATCCTGGACGGACAGACCGGAAGGAATGATGTGCCGTTCGTCAAACGGGATGCCATGGGCCTCCAACGCCTGTCGATACCCATTCTCCCTGTTCCTGGATGAAGGAATCCCTTCCGGGCCGGCAAGATAGACGATGCGCCGGCATCCTTCTTCACAAAGGTGGTCGACGATATGGTAGGCCATCTGGGCATCATTTACGACGATTTTGGGGACTCGGACGGCATTGCATACACGGGAGATGAATACGAGGGCGATCCCATCCCGGACGAACTCTTCGAACAGGTCCTGGTTGTATCCGCTGTCAGTCGCGGTGCAGACGATAATCCCGTCCATGTTGTTGCTCCGCAACATCTGGAGAAGTTTGCGTTCTTCTTCGGGTGATTCGTTGCTCTGCGTGAGGATCAACTGATACCCTTGAGGCAACAGGACTGTCTGAATACCATGGGCGACCCTTGCGAAAAAGGTCGATCTGAAGAGCTCCGGGACGACCATGCCGATCATCTTGCTGTGCTGGGTCACCAAACCTCGGGCCTGGGCGTTGGGGTGGTAGTTCATCTCTCGGGCTTTTTGGAGAACGAGATCCCGGGTCTCACGGCTGACCTCCCAATTGTTGTTCAAGGCGCGTGAAACCGTGGAAATGGCGAAGCCCAATTCCCTGGCGATATCTTTAATGGTGACTTGTCTGCGTGCCATACACTCCAAAGATATTAAAATAATTTGTTTTCGGAAACGTTTCCGTTTCTATTTAATTAAGAAGTGCGGCTGCTGTCGCCGAAAATACTACATTTGTAAAAGCGCCACTCCTTTCCATGACTGAACTGATAGCTTTCCTTTCCGTTTCCGTCATCATCCTTTCTGCCGCGCTGTTGCTGGCCGGCCGCAAGGGAGGGGTTCGTATGTTTGTATCTGCAGACGGGAAATTGCCTTGGGTGGCTTGCGGGCTTTCTTTGTTCATCTCCTTTTTCTCCGCCGGCACTTTCGTGGCGTGGGGTGCCGTGGCGTAACGGGACGGTTTGGTCGCTATCACGATCCACGAGACATTGTGTCTGGCCGGACTGGCCGTCGCC
>JAEEGI010015136.1_pt1 | contig 16106 bp, 16 predicted proteins | sample 8958751 | NCBI WGS metagenome assembly JAEEGI01 (sample SAMN16246545, study PRJNA631951) | gut metagenome | biome: gut microbiome; feature: rumen; material: KS-attached | host: Bos | place: Iran: Karaj | collected 2018-10
CGTGGTAGGTATAGCGGAAGCGGGCATGATGAGCGTGAAATGGACTGGGAGGGGCGCCGGCGGGCATGCGAGTGCTCCGAAGCGAGGTTCTCCGCTGGTGCGCCTTTCGAGAGCAGCCGTAAAGCTCGAGGAGCATCCGTTCAAATACCATTTGACCAAGCCCGCTGCGGAGATGTTCAACACTCTCGGCAGACACTCGTCCTTCCTCTACAGGATGATCTTTGCCAATTTCTGGCTGTTCGGAGGCCTGTTCGACATGATCTGCAAAAAGGGCGGGGGCACGATAAACGCGCTGATGAGGACGACGGTTGCGCTCACTCAGAGCAAGGGAAGCAGCGCTCCGAACGTTATTCCTCCCGAGGCTGAGATGACAGCGAACCTGAGGCTCAATCCCGAGGACAGTATCGCTTCGGCCAAAGAATATCTGAGAAAAGTCATAGACGACGACAGCATCTCCATCGAGGTCGGAGATTCCATGGAGCCCAGTCCCATTTCCGAGACGGACTGTGAGGCCTGGAACAAAGTGGCGGAGAGCGTATCGGAGACCTGGGACGGCTGCATCGTCTCTCCGTATCTCATGGTCCAGTGCTCGGACAGCCGCCACTACAGGGATATCTCAAACCATGTTTATAAATTCAGCGTCGCCGACATGACAGCGGAGCAGCTGGAGAGCATACACGGAAACGACGAGCATATAAGCGTCTCGACGGTCAGAAAGGCCTCCGAGTTCTATATAAGACTTCTCTCAAGGTGCTGACAGACGATGAGATTTTCCACAGTCAGAAGCAAGGACGATCTCGTCCGGCTCGTAAAAAGGGCAGGGATCCTGCCCTGCTTCGTAAATGAACTGGAGGGCTTTTCGGCAGAGGAGCATATAGCCCCGGAGTACTGGTTTCCCGAGGAGGGAGAGGGCTTCTGGGAGTGGAAAGGGCCCGTAATAAGGGACTCGGGCTGCGCCTACGGAAAGCTCTTCAAGGGCAGAGCCGGTTTCATGACCCTGGAGTATTACAGGGAGTTTGCAAACTACAGACGCAACGGTTATGATTTCGACGCATTGGTCGACGAGGGCTTAGCAAGATACAGGGACATAGACGTCTACAACAAGCTCATCGAGGCGGGTTCGATACTCTCGACGGATCTCATGCATATGTGCGACATGAAGACCTTCAACGATTCGATAGTGCATCTGCAGAGGCTCGGCTATGTCATAATCGCGGACTTCGAGTATCGCGTCAACAAGAGGGGAGAGCTCTACGGCTGGGGCGTCACCAGGTACGAGACGCCAGAGTATCATTTTGGAGCGGCGTTTACGGATAAGGTCTATGAACACAGTCCCGAGGAGTCGAAGGAGATACTTATAGACAGGATAGAATACCTGCGCCCGAAGGCGTCGTTTGAGGAGATCGAAAAATTCGTAAAAAGATAATAAAAATCTGTTGACAAATAGAGTTAGACATGTTAAACTCTAGCCAAAGTTAAACGCTACTAACTTATTTGTTTAAAACGTAACTCTTCTTTGAAAGCTGCCGGCCGCCATCCGGTAAAGTATGAGACTATTTGATAACCTTCCTTACAATTAACCTTCCTCTCTTTTAACTTTCCTAAATTCATCCCCTTCCTCTTAGATTACTCCCCTTAGATATTCTCCGTATATAAAAAGAAATGATGCAGAGCTTTCACTGCGTCATTTCTTTTTCCGTTTTATTTTGCTTTCCTCTGTGCTATAATTCTTTCAATGATCTCGAAGGGGGATATGGAAATGCTCACACTGCTCTCATCGGTTCCCAAAATAATGATCGCCGCGGCGGTACTTCCCGCTATGGTACTGCTGATCTATGTCTACAGAAAGGACGTCACGGAAAAGGAGCCGGGCAATCTGCTCTTTAATCTCCTGCTGCTCGGCGCTCTGTCGACTGTCTTTGCCTCAATGACCGAACTTCTCGGTCAGCATGTTCTCGACAGTATCAGCTTTGAGTCCGAGACTATGAAAAACGCGATCCTCTACTTCATCGTCGTGGCGCTCTCCGAGGAGGGCTTCAAATATCTTCTTCTGAGGTACAGGACCTGGAAAGAGCCGAACTTCAACTGCACCTTCGACGGGGTCGTTTACGCGGTATTCGTCTCAATGGGCTTCGCGATCATAGAAAACATCAAATATGTCTTCGCCTACGGGCTCGCCACTGCGCTCATCAGAGCCGTCACGGCGGTCCCCGGGCACGCCTGCTTCGGCGTTTTCATGGGAGTCTTCTACGGGCTTGCCAAACGCCACCAGTTAGATCCGGACGGAGGCGCCGCCTGCAGGAAATACGGAATCGCCGCTTTAGTTGTTCCTGTACTGCTCCACGGCCTTTATGATTTTACGGCCACCTCGTCACAGGTGTACATCTTCTTCGCTGTTATCATCGCTATCATGTTCGCCGCGGTGAAGGCTGTAAATGCCGCCTCTCGAAACGACAGCTACGTCTGATAATTAATTCCCGCTGCTCGCTTGCGCCGAGCGGACTACATCGCTGTCAGCGAGGTCCAGCTTGAGGTATTCGTTGACGATCTCGAGGACGGTCTCATCCTTCAGGATCATCGAGATCTCGATCCTTCTGTTCTCGGCCCTGCCTTCGTCGGTCGAGTTGCTCGCCACAGGCCTCGTCTCTCCGTAGCCGGCTGCGCAGAAGTACTCGGCGTATCGGCTCAGTTTGGCGTTTCTGCCGGAGAGCAGGTAGTTCAGAACGGAATTGGCTCTGTTCGTGGAAAGTGCCCGGTTGTCTATATCCGAGCCGATATCGTCCGTGTGGCCGGAGATGACTATCGAATCGACGTATTTGGCGTTCTCCTCATCTGACAGAAACTCGGTAAATACATCTATAAGCTTATTGAGGACAGCTTCGCTGTTCTCTTTTATTTCATATGAGCCGAGATCGAACAGAACGCTCTCGCTCAGTATAATGCTCCCGTTCTCGCCGATCGTGACTGTACCCCTGTTTCCGAGCACGCTTTCCATGCTCTCTCTCATCTGCTCGAGGATCGAGAGCCTCAAAACTGCGATGGTCTGCATCTGGTTTCTCATCTCGGTGAGCTCTTCGTTGGCTGCAGAAATATACTCGGTCTGGCTGAGTATCTTCTCCTCCTGCTCCTTCTGAAGGAGCTTTGCCTCCTCGAGATCGCCCAATACCAGAGCGAGCTCAGCCTTCGCGTCCTCGACATTGGCCTGGGTCTCGTCAAGCTGGGTCTGAACCAGAGTCAGCTGCGTCTCGCTGTCCTCGAGCGCCTCCTTGGTACTTTGCAGATTGTTGCCTGTAACAAGGTTCTGTATGTAAGAGAGCAGCATCAGGAAGAACAGTATCAGCGCAAACGAGGACATCATGTCCGCATAAGACGGCCAAAAGCCCTGCTCGCCCTCCGGGGAAGCGGAGCGGGAGGCCGTTTTGACCATGCTCCTTCTCATTTGTTTCTTGCCTCCGCGTAGTCGCTGATCTTCTTAAGCACTGCCGAGAAATCCCTTATTGAGAGGTCGAGCCTCTCGACTGTCCCGCGCAGGTTATAGTCCACCTCACCGAATTCGTGCACTCCGTTGTTAAAGGTGCCTATGCTCCGGTCGAAATTGTACATGGTATTGTTGAGGGCATTCGTTGCGGAGGCGAGTGTCTTTTCCATGTTCTTCGAGGCGGAGTCGATCGCGTTCTTCATGAGCTTGATGGCGTCTGCGTCGTTTCTTGCCCTGTCGGTCGGCAGAGTAGGGGCGACGCTGTGGTCGAGCCAGAGCTCGACGGAGGTCTCCATGCTCTCACGGAGCGCCTGCGGGTTCATGATGGATTTAAGGACGGTCAGCAGTATCGAGCAGGCGACGCCGACCAGAGATGTGTAGAAGGCGACACCCATTCCGGACAGAGCCGACATGAGTCCTCCGCCCACGCTGTCGAGAACGCTCAGCCACTCCTCGGTATTGCTGAAGGAGATGAGCTCCGTCAGAGAGGAGACCGAGAGACTCAGCCCCAAGAAGGTTCCGAAAAGGCCCAGCGTTACGAAGAGCGAAACAGCGCTGTTTAAAAACCTCTCGCAGAACAGCAGTCCGCCCAGACGCGAGGAGACGCCTTCGGAGATGATGGCGGGCGTATTGGTCTCGCTGCCCCAGATCCTGTAGGTCTCGGCATAGGACTGGTTTACATAACTAAGAAAACGGCTGCTCCTGAAATCTTTTCTGATATTGGAGGATATGAGTTTGTATCTCCCGCATACATAGAAGAGTATAATGAGGGAGATCGCGAACAGTATCAGTATCACAGCAATTACGGCGATTCCGACTGCAGGCATGTTTTTAATGATATCCATATTCTTTCCCCTTTCGGATAAAGGTCAGGGCAATTATACCACTTGAAAAAACCTATAATTTAATAATTTATTAAGCTTGCATATTTCTGAAAAGGGCGTCCGGAAATCCCGGGCGCCCTTTTCTGTATTGTTTTCAATGCTTAGGGCTTTCCGCCGCCCGGGCCGCCGTGGCCTCCGCCGAAGCCTCCGCCTCCGAAGCCTCCGTCAGGGGGCATCTCACCACCGGGGAATTCGCCGCCCGTCATTCCGCCTCCGGGCCCGCCGAAGCCGCCATGCATGTTTCCGAATATTCCGCCGCCCATCATCGAGTTGTAGATCTCCGTGACCTGCTGTCCGTTCACATATACTGTCCCACCGTTGATGGCGCCGTTTGTCATATAGTCGAAGGGGGAATTGGCTTCAATACTGATCTCTCCGCCGTTTATTATCAGTGAGCCGTTCGAGTCCAGCGCGTCCGTGTCTCCGGCGCCCATAGTGATGCTTATTTTTCCGCCGTTTATGACGATCGAGGATTCCACGCTGCTGCTCTTATTCGAGGCATTGATCCCGTCATCGGAAGCAGAGACCGTTATCTCTCCGCCGTTTATCTCAACGTATGTCGCCTCGAGCCCTTCTTTTGAGCTTATATTGAAGGTCCCGTCCTCGATCACAAGAGTCGTCGCAGCCTGGATCCCGTCGGATCTGGACTGTATGTTGAATGTCCCGTTTTCTATATATATACTGCCGACGGATGAGTCTTCGTCATTCTCGCAGTGGAAGGCGTCCTTATTAGAAACAACGTCGAAGCTGCCTGCTGCGATCAAAATGGAGTCGTTGGCCTCAAAACTGTCCTTCGCGGTCTGTACGGTATAGGTGCCACCGGTGATCTTCAGATCGTCCTTGCAGGAGACGCCGTTCCCGTCATAGCAGACTATGTTCAGAGTCCCGAGCCCGTTCAGTGTGAGGTCGTCCTTCGAGAAGATCACGGCGTCCGTGTTCGTGTCCCCGTCGCTTACAAACCCGGATGTGACCTGCAGTGTGTTCTCCGAGCCCTCAGCCGTGGTGATAAAGACCTTGTCCGCAGAAACGACATATATAACGGGGAAATCCTCATTTGAGATCTCTGCTCCATCAAGCACTATCTGTACCTTTTCGGTGCTGTCGGCGTCGACCTTCACTGTGAAGTTTTCGGCTTTGCCGGAGAGAATATAAACGCCCTCTTCTGTGATCCCGTAAGTCTTGCCGTCTTCGGCTTCTATCGAAACAGCGTCAGTAAGATCCGCTTCCTGGTTTATGTCGCGGTTTGTAAAAATGTTGTCTTCCTGTATGTTGTCTGAAGTCTTGACCTCTTCGGCGGCCGTTTCGTCTTCAGAGGAAGTGTCCGCCTTACCGTCAGTTTCACGGTTTTCAGTTTCAGTCACCGCAGTCGTACTCTTTGTCTCCGTGTTTTCCTTTGTCGAAGATGCCGCGGCCGCTCCGCAGCCGACGAGCATAATGCTCAGTATTAAAGCGACTGCAACGGCGACAGTCATTTTCTTTTTCAAATATTTCTTCATTATTATTGCCTCCGGTTAGATTCTGCTCCTTCGAGCGTACTCATCATACAAAGGAAACTTTAAACGAAACTGAAAAACCGGTGAATAAATTGTTAACAGAAATTGCCATGCAGATTTAAAGATGATATAATCGCATGATAAAAAACACGGGGTATGTATATGAAAGCAAAACTTGTATTTGCGATAACGGCGGCGAAGCTCGCCAGATGGCTCTGCCGCGTTTTGAATAAAGGCGGGACTGCCCTGCCCGGAAGGATAGCCGTAAAGCTCTGCCCGGATATCTTAAAGCAGCTCGGCTCGCAGGTAAATACCGTCTGCGTGACAGGCACGAACGGCAAGACCACGACCTGCAGGATCATAGAGGAGTGCATGAAGGAGGCGGGGCTCGACTATTTCGCAAACAGAGCGGGGGCTAATCTTCACGTCGGAATAGTAACCGAGTTCATTATGAACAGCACACTCTCCGGAAGGATGAAGAAGCACTACTGCGTGATGGAGTGCGACGAGGCGGCCTCGGTCAGAATATTCGCGGATACGCTTCCGAAGGTCATAACGGTCACGAATCTCTTCGCAGACCAGGTGGACCGCTTCGGTGACGTAAAAGGTACCGCTTCATATATTAAGAAAGCGATATCGCAGGTTCCGGAGGCTGCTCTTGTTTTGAACGGAGACTGCCCGGTCTCGGCCTCACTGGCTTACGGAATGCCCAACAGGACGATCCTGTTCGGTTTTGAAGAGACTGCAGTCCCGGGAGATGAGATTCCCGAAAAAACAGACATCCCTTCATGCATGAACTGCGGGGAAGCACAATACGACTACAGCTACATAGTCTTCGACCACCTCGGCGGCTTTAAGTGCCCGAAATGCGGGGCGCAGCGAAAGACGGCCGATATAGGCGTTCTTGAGATTAAAGACCAAAGCGCCTCGGGCTCCGAGATAAGAGCCTCGGTGTTCGGGAAAGAGGAGGATATCTCTGTCAATCTGCCGGCAGTTTACAATATCTGTAACGCGCTCGCCGCGATAGGTTCTGCCTGCGCCCTCGGGATCGGAGAAGAGACTGCCCTTAATTCCGTAGCAGCCTTCAAGGGCGGCTTCGGGCGCATGGAAGTGCTGAATCTAGGAAAAAAAGGCGCAAGAATGATACTCGCCAAGAACAAGGCGGGGACAGACCAGGTGATCAGATATATACAGACCCTGAAAGAACCCTTTGTCCTGAGTTTCTGCCTCAACCATCGCATCTCGGACGGCACAGATTTCTCCTGGATAGAGGAGGCGGACTATGAGGGGCTTCTGGTTGCCGGAGATCTGCTCAAAAAGGTCTATGTCTCAGGCGAGTGCTCGAAAGAGCTCTATAAAAGGCTTAAAGAGGCGGGTATCAGCGAAGATAAAATGGCGATAGAAAACGATTATCAGAAGCTTGCAAGGCAGCTCAATGAAGAGGAAGTGCAGATCCTGGTGATTCCGAACTATACGGCAATGATGGAATCGCGTGATGCGATAATAAAGCTTTGCGGCGGAGATAATTTCTGGGAGTGAAGATATGATAAGATTCTATAACGGTAAAGTGCTGAGCTTTGAGGGTGGCCTCAAGATAGAAGACAAAGAGCGCTGGACGGATGGGAGAAACATTTCTTATATAGGTCCGAAGCCGGAGAGCCTGCCCGAATTTGAGCGAGAGATCGACCTCAAGGGCGACCTGATGCTGCCAGGCTTTAAAAACGCACATACCCACACGGCGATGACATTTTTAAGGTCCTACGCCGATGATCTGCCGCTTCAGGAGTGGCTGTATAACAAGGTCTTTCCGGAGGAGGCCAAGCTGACGCCGGAGGCTGTATATCTGTTCACCAAGCTGGGAATAATGGAATACGTCTCAGGAGGTATAACAGCCAGCTTCGACATGTATTATAAAAATGACGAATATATCCGGGCGAACCGCGAGTGCGGCTTCAGGACGGTCATCTGCTCGGCACTGAACAATTTCGACGCGGATATAGAGAACATCGAGCGCGAATTTCTGAAGTTCAATGCTCCGGGAGATGACATGGAAGGGTATCGCCTCGGGATCCATGCGGAGTATACGACTTCTATGGAGCGGATGGAATATCTCTCGTCTCTCGTGCACAAATACAAAGTCCCCGCCTTCACGCATATAAGCGAGACAAAGGCAGAGACTGAGGAGTGCATAGGCAGATACGGGCTTACGCCCCCGCAACTTTTGGATAAGATCGGATTTTTTGATTACGGCGGAGGAGGCTTCCACTGCACCTGGTTCAATGATGAGGATATTGAGCTGTTCGCTGAAAAAGGCCTCTGGGCTGTGGCCAATCCGGCTTCCAATTTGAAACTCGCAAGCGGGATCGCTCCGCTGGAAAAGATGAGAAAGGCCGGTGTAAATCTCGCTATAGGGACAGACGGGCCCGCCTCGAACAACGCGCTCGATATGTTCAGGGAGATGTATCTCGCCTGTGTTACCCAGAAGCACATCTGCGATGATGCCGCGGCTTTCAACGCAGACTTTGCTCTTGAGATGGCCTGCAAAAACGGTGCCGACTGCCTAGACCTTCCGCAGTGTGACGATCTCTCTGTCGGCAAGAGAGCGGACCTGACTGTCATAAACCTCAGAATGCCGAGCATGCAGCCTCTGCACAACATCTCCAAAAATATAGTTTTCGCGGGTTCCAAGGAGAATGTAAGGCTGACGATGATAAACGGAAAGATCCTTTACGAAGACGGGCAGTATTTCCTCGGCTTCGAGCCTGAGGATCTCTACAGAGAAGTCAATGCATATGTAAAGGCGGAGATGAATAATTGACCAACAAGATAGATCTGCACGCGCATACCATAGCCTCGCGCGGAGCCTGAGATCAGGCAGTCTCTGACGACCCGCCCCTCGCAAGCCAGACGGTGATCGAGACAATTACAATGATCCCGCCTATGAGCGCGAAGGTGCCCGGACGCTCGCCGTCGAAGATCATAACCCAGACGGGATTGAGCAGGGGCTCTGCTGCGCTTAACAGCGAGCAGGCAAGCGGAGGACAGAGCTGAGAGGCTTTGACATAGAGGATATAGGAGATCCCGAGCTGTACAACGCCGAGGATCAGAATGCAGGCGAGGGTCGTCATATTAATGACGGGCCTCGTCGCTATTACAACCGGAAGACCCGCGAGAAAAGCTACACACTGGCCGATAAGGATCGCGCTGAAGCGCATTTCGCCCTCCATGTTCCCGACGCCGATGAACATCCAAGCCATCAGCACTCCCGAAAGTATCGCAACGAAGTTGCCAAGAAGCCCCGAGGGTGTCAGCTTGTCGAAGAAGAAAAGGGCGATCCCGAAAAGAACTATAAGCACGACCGCAAGGTCCCCTTTGCGGACCTTCCTTCCGTAGAAAGCCGCCGAAAAGAGCAGCACGAATATGGGGCATGTAAATTGCAGGACGATGGCATTCGCGGCAGTTGTGAGTTTATTCGCAGCAGAGAAACAGACATATACAAAGCCGGTCAGGATCCCGGTTATTACCGTCTGTTTGCTGATGCAGAACCTGTAGTGTTTGATTATCATGTAGACGACGAAGGTCAGCCCGGCGATAAGGCTTCTGATGCTTGCAATTGCCAATCCGTTCCAGGGGAGAAGCTTCATGAATATGCCGGCAATACTCCAGAGCGTCGCGCAAAGAAGCATCTCAAGCATCCCTATATGCTCTTTCTTCATATTCTTCTCCTCATTTTCTTTATCATTGCGCTTTAATCCGCCTAATCCGGAAGATACCCAATTATATGGTCGCCCTCCGGTCAAGTCAATACTGCCTCAGAATATATCCGCAGTGTGCACTCTTTTCTGAATGCGGGCTGTATGATATAATCATCTTCAATCAGACATTTACTGATCTGCAGACCAGTTTTTGAGCAGGGGGATTCAGCCGTGAAACAGGAATTCGACAGATTTGATATGAAACGTCCGCCCGTGCGGACAAAGTGGTACTTAAGGCCGCTGACATACATTCTCAGCGCGCCGGACACATTTATTCACAGAACAAAGATCATCCGCACAGGTACTGAGGGATTGAAGCCGCCTTATCTGATGCTGTGCAATCATAACGCGTTTATGGATTTCAAGGTAGCGACACGGACGATCTTTCCTCATCGCGCCAATTACGTGGTGGCCATAGACGGATTTATCGGCAGGGAAGAGCTTCTCAGGAACGTAGGGTGCATCTGCAAGCGCAAATTCACCAATGATGTGACGCTGATCCGCCATTTGCGCCAGGTCATGCGTAACGGTGACGTACTTATTCTGTATCCGGAGGCACGTTATTCTCTTTGCGGGACGACAGCCGTCCTGCCGGGTTCACTGGGAAAATTCTGCAAGCTTATGGACGTTCCCGTTGTCACGCTGATCTGTCACGGGCACCATATCAATTCTCCTTTCTGGAATCTGCACGACAGGGGAGTCGCACCGACTGAAGCAGAATTCACTTTACTGTATTCAAAGGAGGAACTGAGGCAGACAGAACCCTCAGAAATCAACAGACGTATCGTTGAAGCATTCCAATACGATGATTTCGCCTGGCAGAAAGAACGCGGTATCCGGACGCCTTACGCAAAACGGGCTGAAGGACTTCACAAGGTCCTGTATCAGTGCCCTGCCTGCGGAACGGAATTCCGAATGGCTTCGAAAGGGACCCGCCTTTTCTGCGAGGCATGCGGAAAAAGCTGGACCATGTCGGAACTCGGGGAACTGAGTGCGGACACCGGGGAGACCGAGTTCCCACACATTCCGGACTGGTATGAATGGGAGCGTGCCAATGTCCGCGCTCAGGTCGAGGCAGGAAACTATTCCAGCGGTGTTCTCCCGGTGACGGTGGATTCGCTGCCCAACGCAAAGAAGTTCATCCGTCTCGGCGAGGGAACGCTGGTACATGACATGAACGGTTTTACAGTCAGGGGAACGGATACGGACGGCGATCCATTTGAAATGATAAAGAACGTGCCCAGCCTGTATTCTTGTCATATAGAATACGAGTACTTGGGCAAGCACGGGGATTGCGTTGACTTGAATACGCTTGAGGACACCTGGTACATATATCCGCACGACTGCGACTTTTCTGTCACTAAGATTGCTCTCGCTACGGAGGAACTGTACTTTGCCTATCGGGAAAAGATAGGCAGGCCCTGTCCGAAAGGCCTTGCCTGAGCTTAAGTTTCACCACAGCATGGCTCCCGGGAAACTGTTATACAGAAAGCGTTCAGCCCGAACCTGGGGATGGATGTGATCTGCGGCCTTTACGATGAATATTACCGGCTGTACATTGAACTCGGGCTTGTGGAACAATAAAAAAGCCGCCCGAAAGGGCGGCTTAAATTTTTACTCCCAGATCTCGGTTACCCAGTAACCGTTGCTTTTCCTGAATGTCTTCAGACAACTTGCATTACCGCATTGGAGGTAAGCAGAGTTACCGGCAAGTACGCCTTTTCTGCAATAAGGACACAATGCTCCTCCGTAAATAATAGCGTTGGTAAATCTTGTCCCGCCTGCAGCTTTCTCAAGATCTTCGTCGCTCAATACTACTTTTTCTTCATCTGCCATGTCGATTTACTCCTTTTGTTATTTTTTGATCCGAAACTAAATTAATAATAAACCGCCGGAGACTGTTCGTCAACATCTGAGAGCTATATTGCCGGAAGACTGTAAAAAAAGACATTAAAATCGTTATAATAATTAAGAAGCTGTATTTTTTTGACAATAGCGAGTTTACCGTATTGCAGTTTTATGATAAAATCCTTACAGAAGAACGTTTGTCGGTTAATAGTATAACTTAAATCAATAACGGAGGTCGAAAAGATGAAAAAACTGATGTATGTAATCGGGGCCGCACTGATAATCCTGGGCATTCTTGTGCTGATAAACGCTGTTATGATGTGAGCTGAAGGTAAGAGGTATGAGGAGGAAAATCGGAATTATCCCGATACTGCTTGTTGTTATAGTCTGTTTGGCAGCAGGCTATTATTTGGGGTATATGAAGCCCATTCCGTATATAAGCTCTTTGCTTCCGAAACCCGCCGTGACCGAGTCTCCTGCTCCCGAACAGCCAAAGCCTTACTCCGTTGAAGTGGATTTCAGCAAACCTATTCTGGAGAAGTCAGCCAGGACCAAACTGCTGACCGTTAAGACACAGAAGATCTCTGCAGCCGGCGAGATCAAGGAGGAAGGCCTGTTTAACTGGGCAGTTTTCAGCAAGACAAAAGCAGTCGTTTACCACGGTCAGGCCACGTTTTCCGTTGATCTCAGTAAGATCGGGGAAGATGATATCGTAATAAATAAGGATACCAGGACTATAGACGTATACGTCGAAGAGCCTGTCCTGAATATCGAATATCTTCCGGAGGAAACAGAATTTTTCAGTACGAGCAACGGTCTTCTGACCTTCGGCGAGATGGACATCACGCCCGAAATGAACGCGCAGCTCGAGACAAGCGCAAAAGAGCTGCTTTATGAATCAGTCTCGAAAGATGATACGGCGAGCAAAGAAGCGGAGAAGTTCGCCGAGCTTTCCATTCAGGAGATTTTTGAGCCCATAATCGTGGCTGCAGTCGACGCCGCTGTGTCGGAAGCAGCCGATCCGTTTGCAGTTCCCGTTTATTACACTGTAAATGTGATCATAAAATGATCGGAGAATATACGATTCGTCGTTCTCGAAAATTAATATTACCTTCCATAGGTTTCATAATTGTTTTTGCTCTGCTCATTGTAAATGCGTATTTACTTTTCAAAGGCCGGCCTGTGGCGGGCTCTGATAATGCTGAACATGAAACTGTTATCGAATCTGTTCCCGATGAGCCTGAAGAACCTGCATTGTCTGATGCCCGTCAGATCACTCTGAGATCTTCGCTTCCGGAAGATGAAAGCAGGCTCCTCTTTGACGGCAGCTATTGGACGGACGCAGTTCTCGAACCGGGAGAGGTTTTTCGATTGGAAGCTGATGATAAGATCGCTGCGCTTTATATTGTATGGGGAACTTATCCGGGAGAATGGGAGCTTGAGACAGGCAGATCAAATTATCACGGGGGGCTAAACAATTTTCTTCATGAGTTCGTAAGTCTGGATACACCGGTGCAGAATCTGACCGTTCATTCTCCCTCGGCTGAAACAAAGCTCTGCGACATATACGCCTACAGTTCCGGAAAGATCCCCGATGATGTACAGCGCTGGTCTGTTTTGGATGGGAAAGCAGATCTGCTGCTGTTTCCGACCCACGCAGATGACGAACTGGTTTTTTTCGGAGGAATAATTCCTTATTACTCTCTCGTACAAAATAAAAAAGTCCAGGTCGCGTATCTGACGACCAACTATTATGATGAAGATGATTACCGGGTGCGCCCGCACGAGGCATTAAACGGCCTTTGGAAGGCAGGTGCAAGATATTATCCGGTGACGAACATGCAGCCTGATCATTATTGCGAAACGCTTGAGGCAGCTGAAGAGATTTACGGAAAAGATGCATTTCTGGAGTTTCAGGTGGAACAGATCAGGAAGTACAGTCCGGATGTGATAGTCGCCCAGGACCGCGCCGGAGAATACGGTCACGGGGTACATCGGCTCGGCGTTCGATCACTCGAGAAAGCAGTTTATGATGCAGCAGACAGCAGCTGTTACCCAGATCTTAGAGATAAATACGGACTTTGGGATACTCCGAAGACATATCTGCATCTATATGGTCCGCTTGAGGAGCGCACCGTTCTGAATTATGAAACTCCATCCGCGGTCCTCAGCGGTCTGACACCGTTTGAAACTGCCTGTCAGGCATATCTTTGTCATGAGACTCAGCAGAAATGGAGTTTTGAAGTATACAGCTTTGGCAGCGAGTACGACTCTCACAGTTTCGGGCTGTACAGATCGCTTGCAGGGCCTGATATCGAACGCAACGACCTGTTTGAAAACATAGGATGACGGAAGGGCGCTGAAACAAATGAGTGATAATGCAATAGCAGTAATAATACTGATCATACTGTTCGGAGTCTTGATCCGCCATGTTGTCATGGCCAACAGGTTCGCAGAAAAAACGAAGAAGGATGAGAAGACTGATTCTTCACAAAACTCATAGTATGGGATACTCTTATATATTAATGGAAGCAATTAACATAAATTAATTATGGTAAACTAAAATGGATTATCGATAATCATGAAAACAGATAAGAGAGGTGATACCTTTGGAAAAGTTTATACCTTATGACAAGCTCTCAAAAAAGAAGAGAAAAGAGCTTGACTGTGCTAAACGCGGTTCATGGAACGGTATAAGCCCGGTTACCAGAAAATCTTCAAATCCGAAGGCATATAACAGGGCTAAGACGCGAAACCGGAGATTCGATCCTGATTTTGCGTCTTTTTTTATTGCTGTCAGTATGGTATTATTATTTTTGTAATATTAGGATAAAGCATTTCTTTGAATATTATGTAATTAATATTATGTTCTACTAATTATGTTAACTTCTTGTTTCCCTTTTTGTTCATTTAAGCTTGAAGTGCACTGATGGATTAAATTGTTCTATGTGTTGCCGGCATATTGTTTATATTTGTTCTTTTTTCCGCTTGCGTTAAAGCCGGTTATCAGATTACGGAGGTCAATGAGATTATGAAATCGCTGGGAGATAATTCTTTGAAAGAGATATATTTTGCCGGGGGCTGTTTCTGGGGAACTGAAAAAGTTTTTAAGGCAGTTCCGGGAGTGACTGATACGGAAGTCGGATATGCTAACGGATCAACTGACGATCCTACATATCAGCAGGTATGTACTGATCTCACCGGTCACAGGGAGACAGTGAGGGTCATATATGATGAGAATAAGATTTCGCTTGAGGATCTTATTCAGGTTTTTTTTATAGTCATCGATCCGACGGTAAAAGATATGCAGGGCGCTGACAGAGGAACTCAGTATCAGACCGGAGTTTATTATTCCGATAAGGCTGACCTCCCGGTCATAGAGAAGCTTTTTGAGGCTGAAAAGGAGAAATACAGTAAATTCTTTGTCGAGCTCAGGCCATTGGAATGCTTCTGGCCTGCAGAGGAATACCATCAGGATTATCTTGACAAGAATCCCGGAGGATACTGCCATATTACATCCGACGAGATGAGAGAAGTTCAAAACTATTTTCGAAAAGATAATCCGCAAAATGCACATTAAAGTGCAGGACACAGATAAGAGAGATGGAATATACACTGATATACGGTTATGACAGGCCGAAAGAAGTGGAAGAACTGTTCACGGAGTATACGAACATGCTTGTGCGGTTGGATCCGCTTTTTCAGGAGAGCCTTGATGAGCAGAACTACAGCGAGGAGTTGGAGCATCTCGAAGACAAGTACGGACTTCCTGACGGACGCCTGTATCTCCTGATGGACAGAGAAAAGGCCGCAGCTTCAGTTGCTCTTCATAAGATAGACGAACAGACCTGCGAGCTAAAACGACTGTATGTAAAGCCTGAGTACCGTCGGCAGGGTATTGCGGAAATGCTGTTGGACAGGCTTATTTCAGAAGCCCGTGAGACCGGATACAGTTATATGGTCCTTGACACCATGCCTGCACTTAAGGAAGCGATCAGGCTCTATGAAAAAAAAGGATTCTACAGGATAGGCAAGTATAATAACAACCCATTTGAGAAAATGCTCTTTTACAGAAAAGACCTGTAAGATTTCTTACAGGTCTTTTTTATTGTTTCATTTATTCAGTAATTCTCATGGAGTACATAGCTCTGTCCGTCACCGACATCTTTCCCGGCAAATCGGAGCAGCTCTCTGTAGTAGAGGGTCCTTGTCAGATTCATATAGGGGAAAGCATACACTTCAGCAAAATAACCGATGACCGGAAGAGCGATCACTATATACCAGCCGATAAAGCTGAAATCCAAAACGAAAAGCTGCCACTTGAAGCCTTTTGTCAGTACAGCGCTTTCACGCATGCACTGTACAGGGCTTTTTTCCGGATCATCCATAAGTATATAGACCGCCATTCGGTATCTGTAGATCATTATGATTCCCGGAATTATGAAGAGAAGCATGCCGATAAATACGATAACAGATTCCAACAGAGACAGAATCAGAACTTTCCAGAAGATAGAGAATCCGTCGAGGAGGTTTGCCACTTCAGCATGTCTTCCGAAGACAGTGTTGATACAGAACAGTATAAATCCGGCCCAAAGGATGCTTGAGACAAGCTGAAGCAGTATATTGAGAGCGCTTGCGCCCGCTGAAG
>JAEEGI010015142.1_pt1 | contig 16102 bp, 13 predicted proteins | sample 8958751 | NCBI WGS metagenome assembly JAEEGI01 (sample SAMN16246545, study PRJNA631951) | gut metagenome | biome: gut microbiome; feature: rumen; material: KS-attached | host: Bos | place: Iran: Karaj | collected 2018-10
ACCGGGTCTGGCGGCTTCAGGACATGGTCCAGGGCGAAGGCGAATCGAAGGACATGCGCTCCAAGGTCCACGCCTGCGTCAAGAAGGTGACCGACGACATCGAGCACATGAAGTTCAACACCGCCATCGCCGCCATGATGAGCCTGGTGAACGACTTCTATGCCAAGGGCAGCCTGACCCGGGACGAGCTCCACACGCTCCTCCTCCTTCTCGACCCCTTCGCGCCCCATATCGCCGAGGAGATCAACGAAGCCCTGGGCTATCCGGAGCTCCATCACACCCCCTGGCCCACCTACGAGGAGAGCGCTCTCGTGGCGGATTCCGTGGAGTACGGCATCCAGATCAACGGCAAGGTCCGCACCCGGATCTCCCTCCCCGCGGACCTGGACAAGGCCGCGGTGGAGCAGGCGGTCCTCTCCGCCGACCTGGTCCATCCCTTCCTGGCGGGCAAGACCGTCCGCAAGGTCATCGTGGTGAAGAACATCGTCAATATAGTTGTAGGCTAAGACCAAATTATCACAATATAAGGAGGAAACAACTATGCTGCAAGACAAACTGGACCTGGGTGCCCTGATCGGCACCGGCGTCGCGGAGCTGGCCATGCGCATCGTGGCGGCCCTGCTGATCCTCGTCATCGGCCTGTGGCTGGCGAAACTGATCGTCAAGCTGGTGAAGAAAAACCGGGCTATTCAAAAGCTGGCTCCGGAGGTGCAAACTTTCTTCGCCAGCGCCGTGAAGGTACTGCTCTATGCCCTGGTCATCATGATGGCCGTCACCACCGTGGGCGTGCCCACCGCCTCCATTCTGGCCGTGCTGGGCTCCTGCGGCCTGGCCGTTGGTCTGGCCCTTCAGGGATCCTTGTCCAACCTCGCCGGCGGCATCATGCTGATGATCTTCCGCCCCTTCAAGGTGGGCGACTTCATCAGCGACGGCGCCCATGACGGCACGGTGAAGAAGATCACCATGTTCTATACCGTTATCGCCACCGCCGACAACCTGCAGATCACCCTGCCCAACGGCGCCCTGGCCAATGCTGCCATCAAGAACCTGAACGCCAACGACATCCGGCGTCTTGACATCGACGTGACTTTGAGCCCCGCCGCCGACAAGGAAAAGGTCTGCGCTCTCCTTCTCGACTGTGCCAAGGCCAACACCCTGGTCCTCCAGGATCCCGCTCCCGAGGCCCTGGTCACCGTCACCGAAGGCGGCCTGCCCACCTTCAAACTTCGGACCTGGTTCAATTCCGGCGATTACTGGACCGTTTATTTCGGTCTCAACGAGGCCGTTCAAAAAACCCTCACCGCCAACGAACTGCCCCTGGCCCATCAGCAGGTGGATCTGCACACGGATAAATAAGCTTCAAGCGATCAAAAGCCCGATCCAAATCAGCCGGATCGGGCTTTTGCGCTGCTGAACAGCGGTAAGTTTTTGCCCCAAAGGCGCACCGAAATGATAGCAGTTTTCCCTTATGTTCACAAAATATTCAAGCAGGTTTTATGGGCGGCGTCCTTGCGGAGGAAAGGGGTTTGCGGTATAGTGTAAGGTAAAGGAGTGTTTATATGGCGTACCTGTACCGACCCATTGTGAATTCCGATTTGATCGGGGAAAAATTGACCATCCAGCTGCCCGGCTTTCCCGGTGGCAAGGCGGAGAAGTGTACCATCCACTATGTGACCCTGGGCGAAGGCGAGCCGCTGCTGCTGGTCCATTCCCTGGGCCAGAGCCTCTATACCTGGCGGGACATGATCCCCCTGCTGGCGGAAAAGTACAACGTGATCGCCCTCGATCTCGTCGGCTTCGGCTTCTCCGGCCGACCTGTGTCCATGAACTACTCCATGGACGAGATGGCGGATGCCCTGGTGGAGTTCATCAAGGCCCTGAAGCTGGACCACGTCCACGCCGTCGGCGCGTCACTGGGCGGCATGTACCTGCTCCGGGCCATGACCAGGTTCCCGGAGATGTTCGACAAGGTCACCGTCCTCTGCCCCGGCGGGATCACCAAGCAGATGCCCAAGAAGATCCGGCGGATGGCTGCCCCCTTCCTGGGGCCCTTCGTCCGGGAAGGGTACACGAAAAAGGACGTGCGGGAGGCCCTGCAGCAGTGCTATTACGACAGCACGGTGCTGACGAAGGAGGTTTTGAACGAATACTTCGAGACCCTGGACAGCTATTCCTCCCGACAGGCCCTCATGTATTGCCTTCGAAACTTCGACGAGGAGCTGGTCTGGGAGGGGCTCAAAACCTCGGAACACCCGGCTTTCGTGCTTTGGGGCGAGGAGGATCGCGTCCAGCCCTTTGAAAATCTGGAAAAGGTGCAGGCCGTTTTGCGGCGGGGCGAATTTTACTCCGTGCGGAACGCGGGCCACTTCTTCCAGGAGGAGAAGGCGGAGCTGCTGTCGGACATGGTGGACAAATACATCCTCTATGGGGAGGACGGCGTATGATCGACGCCTTTGAACTCCACGACCGGGTCATATTGAAAAAGCCCCACGCCTGCGGGGAAAATCTGTGGGAGATCACCCGGGTGGGGGCGGATATAAAATTGAAGTGCGAAGGATGCGGCCGGATCGTGATGCTGGACAGACTGGAGTTCCTGCGCCGGGCCAAAAAGATCATTCCAGCGGAGAACAAGGAAGAATGCTGACAAAAGAGGACAAAAGAAATATGATGCGGCTGGTCGCTCGCCGGAACGAGCATCTCAAGGGCGGCCGCGTATGGGAGATCATGGAATACTGCATCACGTTGGTACTGATGTTCATCCTGGCCTTCTCCATCCGGGCGGCCATATTCGAGCCCATGCGGGTGAAGGGCTCCTCCATGGAGAACACCCTTATGCCGGGGGACTATATGGCGGTGGAAAAGCTGACCTATATCTTCTCCTCTATGGAGCGGGGGGACGTGGTCATCTGCTACTACCCCAACAATGATGAATATACCTGCGTCAAGCGGATCATCGGCCTCCCCGGGGATACCGTCACCATACTGGACGGGGTCGTCCAGGTGAACGGCGTGACCTTGAAGGAGGACTATGTGACCACCGGCATGACCGCCAAGCACGACGGGACCTACCAGGTGGAGGAGGGCTGCGTCTTCGTCATGGGGGATAATCGGCTGGTCTCCCGGGACAGCACCGACGGCATGGTGGGCAACATTCCCAAGGAGCGGGTCATCGGCCGCGTGAATCGGGTGCTGCTGCCCATTTCCCATGCCAAGCGTCTGCCGAAGATCGAATACGACGTATGAGCCAGGACACCGTTTCCCTGCGGCGGGACACATTCAAAAATCTGCATCGACAGCACAACCTGTGGCGATGGGCCTTCAGCTCCCTGCTGGCGGTGCTGTTCATGGTTTTTGTCTGCTTCTTCTGGTTCCAATGGGTGAAGCTGGGCAACGATTCCATGGCCCCCACCTTCCATAAGGGGGATCTGGTGCTGGTGGACAGGCTATATAAATACTATGCCCACATCGAACGGACGGATATGGTGGCTTTCTATCGTCCCGGCACGGATCAACTGCTGATCAAGCGGGTGGTGGCCATCGCCGGCGAGACCGTCGGCGGGCAGAGCGGCGCCATCTGGATCGACGAAAAATACCGCCTGGAAGAGGAGGAGTACGGCGCCGTCCATTTGACCGACTTCGATACCCTGACGGTGCCCGACGGGTGCGTGTTCGTATTGAGCGACGACCGTCAATATCTGGAGGACAGTCGGGAGGAAGGGATCGGCTGCGTTTTTTTGGACGATATCGTGGGCGTTGTCCACATCCGTCTGCTTCCTTCCTTCACGCTGTATCGGTGAAAAAATACTATATATTGATATAAATTTTTAACCTTCCCACAAGGGGTTGGGGTGTATGTTTATCTATCAAATACCTCCAAAAAACCTTTGCTTTTGGGGATTTTTTTTGTTATTATAGATGAGCTATCCATATACTTTGGGGGAATATCGATGGAACAAATGCAAGGGATTTGGGCTCTGACCCGTGAGAATATACGCAAGAACATGTCGTCCATGAGCTTTCATAGATGGATCGACGTATTGGAACCCGTCACCATCCAAAACGGCATCCTGATCATCCAATGCCCGGACGGGACCACCAAGTCTACCCTTACGGAATACTACAAGGATACTCTGCGCATGGCGGCCAAGCAGGCCAACACTCAGATCGTGGACATCATGCTCATCCTGCCCGATCAGCGGCGGGATTTCGACCACGACGAGCAGACTGCCACGCCCAGCATCTATGCCCTGAATCCGCGCTATACCTTCGACACCTTCGTGGTGGGCAACTCCAACCGGTCCGCCCACGCCGCCGCCCAGGCGGTGGCCAAGGCTCCCGGCCGGGTCTATAATCCCCTCTCCCTCTATGGCGGCGTGGGGTTGGGCAAGACCCACCTGATGCACGCCATCGGTCACGCCGTGAAACAAAACTTTCCCACGGCCCGGGTTCTCTATGTAACCAGCGAAACCTTCACCAACGAGCTTATCGAGGCCATCCGCATGGGCAAGAACGCGGAATTCCGCCATCGGTTTAGGAACGTGGATCTACTCATGGTCGATGACGTCCAGTTCATCGCCAACCGGCAGTCCGTCCAGGAGGAGTTTTTTAACACCTTCAACACCCTGCACAACGCGGGCAAGGGCATCGTCATCAGCTCCGACCGGCCGCCTCAGGAGATCGCCAATTTGGAGGAGCGGATCCGCTCTCGGCTGGTGGGGGGTCTCAGCGTGGACATTCAGGAGCCGGACGTGGAGACCCGTATCGCCATTCTGCGGAACAAGGCTCAGCAGGAGGGCCGGGCGGTGGACGATTCCATCATCCAGTTCATCGCCGAGCACGTGCCCAACAACATTCGACAGCTGGAAGGAAGCCTTACAAAAGTTTTCTTCTATTCTAATTTAAAGGAAGAGCCCATCACCATGGCCCTGGCCCGGGAAGCGCTGAAGGACCTGCTGCCCGAAGATAAAAAGGTGGACGTGACCCCCACCCGGATCAAGGAGATCGTGGCGGATTATTACCATATCAACCTTCAAAGCCTCATGTCCCAGCGTCGGGACAAGGAGGTGGTGGTGCCACGGCAGATCGCCATGTACCTTTGCCACGACATGCTCTCCCTCCCCTACAAGCGGATCGCCTTGTTATTCGACCGCACGGACCACACCACCGCCATCTCCGCCTGCGGCCGGATCGAGACCATGATGCAGGAGGACGCGGAGTTCAAGCGGAGCCTGGAGGATATCCGCAAGAAGATCGCCGAGGGATAAAGAGCCGTCTACGATGGACGGCGGCGTCCATCCACCGTGGTGGATATCCGGTGGATGAAATGGGTGGAAACCATGGACAGCGGGGACAAGACGGGCATCCCATCCTCTTTTCCACAGGCCGCCCACAGCCCTTTCCACAGGATTTTTTCCCGGACAGCGGCCTTTTTTTCCCCTTATCCCCGGGCGCCACAGCCCCTACTAAAACTACTGCTATAAAAATAAAAATCATCACCCTCGGCAAATTTTACCATCTTGTAAAAATGGAGCGTCAGGGGTTGAGAAACCCCACGGACCGTGCTATCCTGACATAAAGAGAGGTCAAATATATGAGATTTTGTGTAGATTCAAAAGTTTTGAACGACGGCATCCTGTCCGTGAGCAAGGCGCTGCCCGTGCGCTCCACCATGCCCGTGTTGGACGGCATCCAGATCATGGCGGACGCGGCGGGCGTTTTGCTGCGCTGCTCCGATCTGACGCTCCAAAAGGAGTATCGTCTCCCCGCCACCGTGGAGGAGGAGGGCGAATGCGTCATCCGCGGCCGTATCTTTTCCGACATCGTCCGCAAGCTCCCCGAGGAGAGTGCTTTCTTCTCCATGGATGGGCGCACGTTGACCATCCGCTGCGGACGGACGGTGAACCAGCTTCAGTGCATGGAGTATGACGAGTATCCTCAGATGAGCTTCGATGGGGACGATCAGTTCACCATCACCTTCGATCGGGATAAGGCGAAGAAGACCATCGAGCATACCTCCTTTGCCGTGGCCCAGGACGACAGCCGCCCCATGCTGGCCGGCGTGCTGCTGGAATGCGAGGGAAAAAATCTATCCATGGTGGCCACGGACTCCTATCAGTTCGCCAAAAACACCATGGTCATCGAGGAGGAAGCTCCCTCCAAGCGAGTGGTCCTCCCCGGCAAGACCATCAACGAGATCGCCCGCATGATGGAGGAAGGGGAAGGCAAGGCCTCCCTCACCTTCTCCCGGACCCACATGAAGGCGGATATGGGCAGCACCATACTCATCTCCCGCCTCATCGATAGCGACTATATCGACTACAAGCGCATCCTGCCCAAGGACTGCAGGACCCGGGTTTTGGTGGACAAGGACGCTCTGATGGAGAGCGTGGACAGGGCCCAGCTGGTCTCTCGGGAGGGGAACAACAGCGTCCTCTTCAAGATCGGTTCCGAAGCCGTGGCCATCAAGGCGGAAAGCATCATCGGCAAGGTGGAGGACGAGCTTCCCGCCCAGGTCATGGGCGACGGGCTGGACATCGCTTTCAATCCCCGGTTCGTGCTGAACGTGCTTAAAAACATGGAGGACGACAAGGTATACTTGGAGTGCAACAGCCCCATCAATCCATGCGTGATCCGGCCGGTGAACGGGGAGGACTACTTCTATCTCATCGTTCCCATGCGGATATTCTGAACATGAAGCGACTGAAAAGGATCTGTATACTTCTGCTCACGGTATTGCTGCTTGCGGCCAATACCGTGTTTTCTGTGGCTGAGGGCGAGGAAGAAGCGGTGGATATGCGGGAGGTGCTGAACCTCTCCGATGAAAAACACGGTGCCTATACCGCTCGGCTGACAGACGGCGTCTTCAACAGCCGGGTGAGCTATGTGTCCGGCGAGACGGTGAGCGTGTATTCCTCCATGGATATGGGCTATGCGTACGTCGCCTGGAACACTCTGCCCACCGGGGTAAAGATCACCTGGCTGGACGCTGACAGAAAGAATATCTCCAGCCAGGATTACGTGCCCGTTCAATATTCCGAGATCATTCCCGTGCCCCAATCCGGGGTCCGCGGCTTCGTGATTTATTTCCAAGGCGAGGGCGCCATCAGCGAACTTTCCGCCTATACCCCCGGAGAACTGTCCAGGGAGCTGCCTCAATTCAAGGCGCCGGAGAAAAACCCCGCCGTCATGTTGGTCTGCGGGTATCCCGGAGAGGAGCTGTCCTGCTTCGGCGGGCTGCTGCCGACGCTGATAGAAAAGGGCGTGCCCGTGCAGCTGGTATATTTGAATTCCTACAACAGGGCCCGGCAGGAGGAATGCTTCCTGACCCTATGGAAGATGGGGCTCACCTATGCGCCCATCTTTTTGGAGACCACCGGCCGGCGGTCTTTGGACGCGGACGTGCTCAAGTCCACCTGGGAGCATAACGGAGACGTGTCCCGGGAGCTGTTGAACGCCATCGAAACCTATCGCCCCTCGATCATCGTAAGCCACGGCAAGAATCGGCTCCATCCCCTTATGGCGGAGAGCGAGGTGGCCTACTCCATCCTGACCGGCATCTACAACCGCATCAAGGGCAACGCCTGGCTGAAAAAGATCTATTTTGTCGTGAACAGCGGCGACAAGAACGGGGAAAAGTACGACTTTTCCGCCGGCTACGCCCAGGCGGCGGAGCTGTACGAAGGAGGATACGCCTCTTTGCGCACCTTCCACTATATCCCCTATACGGACGATACCTACATCCTCTACCACATCATCGTGGGCAAGGATACGGAGGGAGATATGCTGGAGGGCGTCTCCTTCGAAGCTTTGAGCACCCCCGTGCCCACGGCCACCCCCACCCCAGAGCCTACGGAGGAACCCACGCCCACGGAGGCGCCTACGGCCACCCCCACGGCGGAGCCTACGGCCACGCCGACCCTGGTGCCCGCCACGGAAGCGTCCGTCATCGGGGCGATTGTGGATATGTCCACCCCTGTGCCCACGCCTATGCCGCGTTTGGCGGAGACGAAGACGGTGCTGCTGCCCATCCTGCTTTCTGTGGCGCTGGCGGCGGTGCTGTTTGCGATCATGATTCTGCTTAAGAAGGTCCTGTCCCCCCGGATGCCGGTGCTGGTGGGCATTTTAGTGCCGCTGCTGGCTGGGGCGGTCCTTTGCTTCGGTCTGTATCGGGCGGCGTCCATCAACCAGCGGCAGGCCGCGGCGGCGGAGCGTTTCGACGCCGTATTGGCGGAGGCGGCGGCCCGGACGCCGGTACCCACCTTCACCCCCACGCCTACGGATACGCCGGCGCCCACGAACACGCCTACCCCGGTTCCTACGGACACGCCGGAACCCACGCCGGCGCCCACGGAGGAGCCAACGCCGGCGCCTACGGCCACCCCGGACCCGGACGATGTCTGGTACAGCGACACGGAGATCGTGGAGGTGAGCCCTGAGTTCGGAAAGTGGTCCTATAAGAACAAGACCTTGTCCGTCACGATCGACGAGTTTACCGGCACCTGCGCCTATGGCAAGAACACCCTGGACTTCCCCTACTACGTGGTGGATATCCACATGCGGGCGGACGAGTACCGGTCCGGCTTCGGCGACGAGAAGCGGGCCGGCAAGGGCAAGGACAGCGCCATGAACATCGCCAAGAAGTATAAGGCGGTGCTGCTGGTCACGGGCGACAACCTTATCCACATGGATGCGGACAAGAAGGGCGTGCTGATCCGGGACAACTGGGTCTATCAGAGCAGCAACAAGGGGGATCTGATGATCTGGCATCCGGAGACCCTGTCGTTGGAGCTCGTCCCCAAGGAGAAGATCACCTCCGCCCAGCTGATCCAGGAGAACGGCGCGGAGAACTGCGTGTCCTTCGGACCAATCCTGATCCAGGATGGGGTACAGGCCGACGCGAAGGTTTTGGAAAAGAACTGGCTCTTTAAGACCAACCCCCGGGTGGGCATCGGTATGGTGGAGCCGGGCCACTTCATCGTGGTGGTGGGCGGCTATCGGAGCGACAACCCCAAGGCGAACCTTGGCTGGGACCTCAACGAGTTCGCGGACATCATGGCGTCCTTGGGCTGCCGACAGGCCTATAATGTGGACGGCGGCGTGTCCACCTGCCTGGTGTTCATGGGTGAGCGGCTGAATCGGGGCGGCAACAAGAAGGACTGGAGCCAGCTGCGCACCCTGCCCGACGGCATCATCTTTGGATATTCCGAGAAAGTGCCGGAATAAGAGAATTTTCTTGAAAGAAAAGGGACCCAAAAGAACTTTATTAAGGGATAGGCTTTTACGTGCCTGTCCCTATCTTATTTTTTGTGCTTTTCTTTTCCGCCTCTTTTCACCGAAAAGAAAAAATTAGAAATATCACCCTCTTATCACATTTCCTTACTGACAAACGGGTCGACTTGCGATATAATACACTCTGTATATATATGTGGACGTATGTCCATACGGCCAAAAACGGCCCCAACGCCCGAAGAAAGGAGGTCCGCCATGGAATCGAACCAGCCGAATCCGGCCTTTTACCACGCGCCCATCATGGTCGAGGAAGTGCTCTCCCTCCTGCAACCGGCGCGGGGCGGCGTGTTCGTGGACGGCACCTTGGGCGGCGGCGGCCACAGCGAGGCCATCTTGAACCTCCTTCCGGCCGACGGCCGGCTCTTCGGCATCGATAGGGACAGGGACGCTCTCGTCGCAGCCGAGGGGCGGCTCGCCCCCTTTAAGGACAGGTTCACCGCCCTTTACGGCAACTTCTTCCACATGAAGACCCTGCTCCTGCAGCGGGGCGTAGACAAGGTGGACGGGATCCTTCTGGATCTGGGCGTCTCCTCCCATCAGCTGGACGAGCCCAGCCGCGGCTTCTCCTATAAGTTCGAGGCGCCCCTGGACATGCGCATGGACCAAAGCGCCCCCCTCACCGCGGCGGACGTGGTGAACGACTATTCGGAGAAGGAGCTCGTCCGCATCTTCCGGGACTACGGCGAGGAGCGGTTCTCTCCCCTCATCGCCCGGCGGATCCTGGAGAAGCGGGCGGAGCGGCCCATCGCCACCACCACGGAGTTGGCGGACGTCGTCGCCGGTGCTATCCCGGCGAAGTTCCGTCACAAGGAGCAGCAGCATCCGGCTCGCCGCGTCTTCCAGGCCGTTCGCATCGAGGTGAACGGCGAGCTCCAGGGCCTTCGGGAGGCGGTGGACAGCTGCATCGACCTGCTGCATCCCGGCGGCCGGCTGGTGATCCTCACCTTCCACTCCCTGGAGGATCGGATCGTGAAGACCGCCTTCAAAACGGCGGAGAACCCCTGCGTTTGCCCGCCCAGGAGCCCCCAGTGCGTCTGCGGCCGGACGCCCTACGGAAAGGTTTTGACCCGCCATCCCCTGACCGCCTGTGCGGCGGAACAGCAGGAGAACAGCCGCTCCACCTGCTGCAAGCTCAGGGCCCTGGAGAAGCTGCCCTTAGGCATAGGAGCGGAACGGAACACGTATAGAGAAGGGAGGAACCATGGAAGTATCCTTTGATACGGAAAAAAACACCGGCAGCGGCGCGCCGGTGACCCGCATCTACTCCCCCTCCCGTCGCAACGGTCCCGAGGTCCGCATGGTGGAGGAGGTGGCGGAGAATCTGCCCGTCTATCCCCAGCCCCGGGAGAAGGAGATCGAAGAGGAGGAAGCGGTGGAGATCCGGCAGCCCCGGGTGCCCATCTACTCCCGCATCCTGCTGATCCTCTCCGTGTTCCTCATCGCGGCCACCGCTATTTTGGCCATCAGCGGCAGCGCGCAGATCGCCAAGATCTACACGGAGATCCATTCCCTGGAGGACGACATCGCCACCTACAAGGAGAACATCTCCCTCCTGCGCAAGCAGCAGAGCACCCTGAACGATTACGCCACCATCAACGAGGCCAACCAAAGCGTGGGCCGGGTCATGAGCTGGAACGATAACTAACCCCACGAGAAAGGACCAAGAAAAGGTCAGTGAAGCAAAGGGAGCAGCGGAAAAAAAGAATAAAGGCCCGTCGGCCCCGCATATCCAGGCTCCGCCGGAAGCTGTTGGTGGCTTCCATATTTGCCGTACTCCTGCTGGCGGCGTTGCTTGTCAACCTCTACTACGTGTCCATCGTGAAGGGTCCGGAATACGCCAAGATGGCCCAGCGCCAGTGGCAAAGCTCCCTCTCGCTGAAGGCGGAGCGGGGCAAGATCCTGGACAGGAACGGGAACGTGCTGGCGGAGAGCTACACCACCTATCAGGTCTGCGTGAACCCACAGGCCATCACCGAAGACGCGGATCGGGAGCGTATCGCCAACATCCTTTCCACCCTGCTCAACGTGAACTATGAGACCATCATCAGCAAGATGACCAAGGTGAACCCCCGGGACGGCAAGTTCTATCAGCAGGTGAAGATCAAGGACCAGGTGGAATCCAATATCATCGCCCAGCTGGTCACCTTCCAGGAGAATCGGGCCATCAGCTACTACTCCGACGTGAAGCGGAACTATCCCGAGGGGAACCTGTTCGGCCAGCTCCTGGGCTTCACCAACGTGGACGGGGACGGCCAGACCGGCGTGGAGCTCTCCTACAACTCCATCCTCTCCGGCGTGGACGGGAAGCAGATCGCCGAGACCGACCGGGACGGCAACGCCATCCCCGGCGGCGAATCCTCCTACACCGCCCCCATCGCCGGCGCCACGGTCCAGCTCACCGTGGATACAGGCATAGAAGGCTTTTTGCAGAGCGCCCTGGAGGAGGCGGCCCGGACCAACCTGGCTAAATACGCCTACGGCGTGGTCATGAGCCCTAAGACCGGCGAGATCTACGCCATCAGCTCCTATCCCACCATCGACCCCAACAGCCCGCCCCGTACCGACGCGGAGACGCTGCTGGATCTGTCCCGGCAGCGGATGGTCACCGAGACCTACGAGCCCGGGTCCGTGTTCAAGGTGGTCACCTTGGCGGCGGCCCTGGACTCCGGCACGGTGAGCGATTCCACCACGTTCAACTGCAAGGGCTCGCTGAACGTGCTGGGCCAGAAGATCAAGTGCTGGCGCACCAAGGGCCACGGGCAGGAGACCTTGGCCCAGGCGGTGCAGAACAGCTGCAACCCCGCCTTCATGTCCATGGCCTTGAAGATGGGCACGGACAAATTTTATGAGTACATCTACGCCTTCGGCATGAACGACAAGACCGGCGTGGGCATCGGCGGCGAGACCACGGGCAAGGTCACCCACCGCAAGTACATTCGGGATACGGATCTGGCCCGCATCGGCTTCGGCCAAAGCATCTCCTGCACGGGGCTGCAGATGGCCATGGCCGTGTGCGCCGCCATCAACGGCGGCGACCTGCTCAAGCCCTACTACGTGGCGGACATCACCGCCGCGGACGGCACCGTTTTGGAGCACAACGAGCGGACGCTGGTCCGCACCGTCATCAGCCCCGACACCTCCGCTAAGATCCGCAAATATCTCACGGGCGTGGTGGACTCCGGCAGCGGCAAGAACGCGGCCATCCCCGGCTACACCGTGGGCGGCAAGACCGGCACCTCCCAGAAGTACGACGAGAACGGGAAGGTGTCCAGCACCCTCCTGGTGGCCTCCTTCGTGGGCTTCGCCCCGGCGGACGACCCGGAATACCTGTGCATGATCATCGTGGACGAACCCCAGGTCCCCGTGGTCTACGGCAGCACCGTGGCCGCCCCCTTCGTGCAGCAGGTCCGTCGGAACGTGCTCACCTACTTCTCCGTGCCCACGGATCGGAAGGAGACCGCCGTTTCCGTGCCGGACGTGCGGGGCATGACCGTGGAACAGGCCAACATCGCCCTGAAGACGGCGGGTCTGGAAGCCACGTTCATGGAATCCGAAAAGGCCGCCGCCGTCCAGCGGCAGAGCCCCGCCCCGGGAAACATGGTGGTTCGGGGCAGTCCCATCATCCTGTACACCGCCTGGACCACCTTCCAGGGGGAGGAGCAGGAGGTGGAGATGACCAAGATGCCCAAGATCCTGGGCAAGAACCGGCTCAACGCCATGGATGCTTTGAAGAAGGCGGGCCTTGTCATGGACTATGATCGAAGCAACAGCGCCGGCACGGTCATCACGGCCCAGTTCCCAGAGGGGACGGACATCCCCGTGGGCACCGCGGTCCGCGTGGAGTTTTCCGGCGGAACCACCGCCGACTGACGCGCCGCAGCCAGCGGAGAAAAGAGACAATAGACCGAAGGAGAACATATGCTGCTGACTAAGATAGCCGAAGAACTGCACGTAGAGCTGCCCCCCCGGGAGGACCTCCCAAAATGGGAAATTGAGATCACCGACGTGGCCTACGACTCGAGGAAGGTGATCCCCGGGGCCCTGTTCTGCTGCCTTCGGGGGGAGAAGACCGACGGCCACAGATTCGCCCGGCAGGCGGTGGACAAGGGGGCGGCGGCCCTCATCGTGGAGGAGAGGCTTCCCCTGGACGTGCCCCAGCTGCTGGTCACGGACGGCCGGGAGGCCATGGCAAGGGCGGCGGCCTGCTTCTTCGACCATCCGGAGCGGAAGATGACCATGCTGGGCGTCACCGGCACCAACGGCAAGACCTCCACCACCTACATGGTGAAGGCCGTGGCGGAGGAGGCGGGCCTCAAGGTGGGCCTCATCGGCACCATCCACAACCTGGTGGGGGACGAGGTGGTGGAGACGGAGCGGACCACCCCCGAATCCGTGGACCTGTTTCGGCTCCTCGATCACATGGTGGAGCGGGGGGTGGATCTGGTCATCATGGAGGTGTCGAGCCACGCCCTGGCCCAAAACCGGGCGGCGGGCATCCGCTTCAAGGCGGCCCTGTTCACCAACCTGACCCAGGATCATCTGGACTATCATAAGACCTTCGAAGCCTATCGGGCGGCGAAGAAGAAGCTGTTCTATCAGACGGATCTGGCCATCGTCAACGACGACGATCCCGCCGCCGACTATATGAGCGAGGGGCTCCCCTGCCCCCTGTGGACCATGGGCATCTACAAGGGCGGCGACTTCTACGCCAAGAGCATCGAGATCACCACCGCCGGCGCCTCCTTCCATCTGTTCACACCCATGGGGGACGGTCGGGTAAATCTGCATATCTCGGGCCTCTTTTCCGTGTACAACGCCATGGGCACCGCGGCCTTGGCCGTGGCGGCGGGCATCCCCTTCCAGACCGTCCGCAAGGGCCTTGAAAAGCTCCCCTGCGTGGTGGGTCGGCTCCAGGCGGCGGATACCTTCGGCCGTCCCTTCGCGGTGTACGTGGACTACGCCCATACCCCCGACGCATTGAAGAACGTGCTGACCACGGCCCGGGGCTTTGCCAAGGGCCGCCTCATCTCCGTCTTCGGCTGCGGCGGGGACAGGGACCACGGCAAGCGGCCCATCATGGGCGAGATCTCCGGCCGGAACGCGGACTTCTCCGTCATCACCAGCGACAACCCCCGGTCCGAGGACCCCATGGTCATCATCGACAGCATCGTGGAGGGGATCCGCCGGACCGCGGCCGCCTACACCGTCATCGAGGACAGGCGTCGGGCCATCCACTACGCCCTGGATATGGCCCGGGAGGGGGACGTGATCGTGGTGGCAGGCAAGGGCCACGAGACCTATCAGGAGATCAACGGCGTCAAGCACCATTTCGACGATCGGGAGATCGTGGAGGACTATTTGCGGGAGGGCACGGATGACCTCGGTACATAAGCTGCTGCTGGCGGTGCTGCTGGGGTTTCTGTTCACGGCCGTCCCCGGCCCGGCGGTGATCCGCTTTCTCAAGCACATGGACTTTCGGCAGGCGGAGCGGCAGGAAGGGCCGCCCTCCCACCTGAAGAAGACGGGGACCCCCACCATGGGCGGGGTGTTCCTGCTGCTGGGCTGGCTGCTGGCGGCGCTCCTCTGCGTCCGGGAGGGCTTCTCCCTGGTGCTGCCGGTGTTGCTGGTCATGGTGCTCTGCGGCCTCATGGGCTTTTTGGACGATTTCATCAAGATCAGCACCGGCACCAGCATGGGGCTGCTGCCCTATCAAAAGGTGCTGCTCCAGTTCGTGATCTCCCTGCTGGCCGCCTTTTGGCTCTATCGGAGCGAATCGGTGGGCTCTATCATCCGGCTGCCCTTCTCCGGCAAGAGCTGGGACATGGGGGTGTTCTATATCCCCTTCGCCCTGTTCGTGCTCATGGGCACCATGAACGCCGTGAATCTGACGGACGGCCTGGACGGCCTGGCGGCGGGGACCTCCCTGCTGGTGGAGCTGGCCCTCACGGTCCTCTTCGCCCTCCTGGTGGAGGAGCAGGGCTTTGCCGGTTGGAGCGAACAAAGCGCCAACTACGGGGGCATGGCCGCCTTCTCTGCGGTGGGGACGGGGGCGCTGCTGGGGTTCCTCCTCTTCAACGCCTATCCGGCCCGCATCTTCATGGGGGACACGGGTTCCCTGGCCTTGGGCGGGACCATCGCCATGGGAGCGCTGGTCTCCCGGTCGGTGCTGCTGCTCCCCCTGATGGGGATCTGCTTCGTGCTCTCCGTTTTGAGCGTGATCGTCCAGGTATCCTCCTATAAGCTCCGCAAGGGGAAGCGGGTGTTCAAGATGGCGCCCCTGCACCACCATTTCGAGCTTTTAGGGGTGAGCGAGCCCAAGATCACCGCCCTGTACATGATCCTCACCGGCGTCTGCTGCGCCCTGAGCATCTATATTTTTACAAAGTAAGCGAGGTAAGAGAACTATGGCACAACAAAAGACGGCGCTCATCGTAGGCATGGCCAAGAGCGGCATCGCCGCCGCCCGGCTCCTGTACGAGAACGGGTATCGGGTCATCATCAACGACATGAAGCCGGAGATCAAGGGCCTCTTCGACGCCCTTTCCGGCATCGCCTACGAGGTCAGGCTCGGGGACGATCCCATGGACCTGCTGGACGGGGTGGATCTGCTGATCCCCAGCCCCATCATCCCCTTCTTCCGCCCCTTCATCGTGGAGGCCAAGCGGCGGGGCATCGAGGTGATCTCCGAGATCGAGCTGGGCTACCGGTACTCCAAGGCGGACTTCGTCTGCATCACCGGCACCAACGGCAAGACCACCTGCACCACCCTCACCGGCGAGATCTTCAAGGCCGCCGGTCGGAAGACCTTCGTGCT
>JAEEGI010015148.1_pt1 | contig 16094 bp, 9 predicted proteins | sample 8958751 | NCBI WGS metagenome assembly JAEEGI01 (sample SAMN16246545, study PRJNA631951) | gut metagenome | biome: gut microbiome; feature: rumen; material: KS-attached | host: Bos | place: Iran: Karaj | collected 2018-10
GACGGCAGAGACTCTTGGCTTGATAATGTGAAACTTCGTTTGTCTTGGGGTGTTTCTGGTAATGCTGCTGTAGATCCATATCAGACATTGGCAACAATATCTTCTATTGTTCCAAACTCTACAAGCAAAGCGCCTATGACTTTGGCTAATAAGGATTTGACATGGGAAACAACATCTGCGTTTAATATAGGTGTTGACTTTGGTTTCCTTAATGGTAGAATCAGCGGTTCGGCAGAATACTACATCAGCCGTACAAACGATTTGCTTTATTACATGACAGCTCCTGCAGCTTCTGTGTATACTTCAACAATCGGCAATGTTGGTAAGACCAAGGGACATGGAATAGAATTGTCGTTGAACGCTACTGCCGTTAAAACTAAGAATTTTGCGTGGGATGTAAATGCGTCTCTCTCTTTGCCACACGACGAGGTTGTTGAGTTGTATGGCGGTCAGGAACAGAACATAAAAGGAAACGAAATTCTAAAAGTTGGCGAGTCTATACATTCTTACTATCAGTATCAGATAGAGAACTGCTGGGGAATTGGCGAGTTTGATGAGTATAACGAAAAGTATTACAATGGAAAGTTTGTTAAGCCATACTCGGACTACGGAAATCCTGGAACTCAGAAAGTAACAGACCTTAATGGAGATGGTGAGATTAACGGAGATGACAGAACTGTGTTTAATCAAAATCCAAAGTGCATCTTGGGCTTGTCAAATACATTCTCTTACAAGAATCTCTCTCTGAGTGTGCAGATGATGGCTCGATTGGGCGGTTACATGGATTATGCAGGTTATGGTTTGTACACATTCGACAACTCAAACTGGGGCGAGTTGGATTATTGGACTCCTGAGAATACTAACACTATTATCCCAAACCCGGGAGTTTCGTCGGGCGCTGGTGCTACATATCAGAATGCAGCACGTATAGTCAAGGCCGACTATTTCAAGATTAAGGACATAACTTTATCATACGATCTTGATAAGGATTTGCTGAAGCGTGCATATATTAGCAACGCAAGGGTTTACTGTTCTTTGAAGAACTTTATTACAACAAGCAAGGTTGACGGATATGACTCAGAGCGTGGTGGTGCAGTAACATTCCCATTGGCTAAGCAGGTTGTTGTTGGCCTAAACGTAACATTTTAATTAATTCAAAGACTATTTCGAAAAATGAAAAAGTTTCTAAGTATATTTATGGTTGCGGCAACTGTATGTGTTGGTGCAACATCTTGTTCCGATTTTTTGGAAGAAGACAACAAAACGGGTGAAACAGCGGACTTGACTTATCAGACTGAGACTGGTATCGAAGGGCTTGTGAATTCTGCTTATGCCTATAGCCGTGGCTGGTGGGGCAAAGAACCGTCGTTGGGCCTTTCTGAAATGGGTTCCGACTTGTTCTACTACGGCTATGATAACAAGCAGAAGTCAATGCTTTCATACAATTTGACCTCAGAGTGTTATGGATTTGAGTCTAAATCTGGTACAAATGCGGTAAATGACAACCATTGTCTTGATCAGTATTGGGAGCTATTCTATGCTGGAGTGGATGTTTGTAACAATACTTTGAAGTATGTTCCTTTGTGTTCTGTGCTCAAGGAACAGAAAAAAACAGCATATTTGGGCGATGCTTATTTTCTTCGTGCTCTCTACTACTCACAGATGGTTGCCCTGTGGGGACCTATTCCGTACAACAGCGAACCATTTACTGAGATAAAAACTAATTTGACTCGTGTTCCTGAGGCCGTAGTTTACAAGAACATTCTTGACGACTTGAAAAAGTCAATGGAGAACTTTAAGGCTGCTGGTGTTACATCAAGCAAGGCTGCAACAGGCGAAGGTCGTGCAAACTACTATTCTGCAGAGGCGTTATATGCCCGTGTAGCGTTGTATGCTGCATCATGGCTTGGGAAGAATTCAGTCGAGGGTTATGGAGATTTGTATGCAGAGGCGTTGAATGCAGCTCAGGATGTAATTTCAAATTCTGGTGCTTCTTTCTACTCTCGTTACACCGACACTTGGAACATGAATAACGAAGAGGCAGGAGACAATAAGGAGAACTTGTTTGCAGTTCATTATAACAACGTATTGAGTAGCGGTTATGACAATTGCGTTCCTTATCGTTTTGCAGAAAACGGAGAAGGACAATTTAATTCTCTGTTAACTCGTAAGGGGTATGGAAGCAACGGAGGTAGTGCCATGAACCTTATGTTTGTATCTCTTTGGAATAACGGTTGTTCAGACCTTGGCGGTTCTGGTAATAAAATCACTACTGTATTCCAGCGTATCACAGGTTCTGCAAATGCAGGTATGCCATATTTGCAGAGAAACGAGAATGGATACTTGCTTGGAACTGATGGCTCTTATATGGATGAGAATGGCGACATCTATAGCAAGTCTGGTGCTTTGATAGCAAAGAAGGGTGAGTATGAGAAGGATGGTAATAATTATGTTGAAAAAAATACTGGCAAATTACTCCTTGAGACAACTCAACTTTCAATCGATTGCTCTGCCTACTATTCTCCATACGGACGTGGCTTTACTCGTTATTTGCCTTCTCTTTATTTGTGGAAGGAACTTGACAAGATTAAGTCTACAGACCAGAGATATAACGGAACATTGCTTACACACTACAATATTCCAAAGGAGTTGGCTTATAATGCTACCAATTATCCAGATATGGTTAAGCAGGAGTTCAAGTCTTATGACGATGCTTACAAGGAAGATGGTAACTACTTCAATGCTGGTGGTTATGCAATCCTTTACTCTATCCTTGATGGTGATTCTCCAGAAGGTAAGGCTCTTCAGGCTGAGGCTAAGAACAAGTATCGCTTGCAGTTTGCGTTTGGTGGTGATATTCCTGTCTACACATCAGGCGATGTAGCTACAGCCCTTCCAACAGAAGGTAAGAAAGAAGTTTCTGATGTTTATGGTGACAACCGTTACAACGATGCAAAGATTGAAGGTCGTCGTTCTTATCCGGGTATCAAGAAGTTCCTTGATGACCAGCTTGATCCAAATTACATGACATACGATATTTCTTATCGTGACATTATGGTTCTTCGTCTTGCCGAGATGTATTTGATTAAGGCTGAGGCTGAACTCCAGACTGGAAACGCTTCTGCTGCATTGGAGACAATTAACGCTCTTCGCAGTGCTCGTGCAATTTCAGGTCAGGACAACTCGCTTCAGGCAGTATATGGCGAGTCAAGCGTTGATATTGAGACTATCCTTCGTGAGCGTGCAATTGAACTTTGTGGTGAGTTCCAGCGTTGGTTCGATTTGAAGCGTACTCATACTCTTATCGACCACGTTAAAAAGTATAATGCTCAGGGTTCAGCAAACATCGCTCTTAAGCATTATTATCGTCCAATCCCTGCAACAGAGTTTGATGCAGTAAAAAATAAGGGTAATGTTTCTGTGACACAAGATGCAAATGGTGTTCTACAGTACACAACTGCTTCTGAGTCTTTCTGGCAGAATCCGGGTTATTAAACAATAAAACAGCAAAAAAGAAAGAGTGTCGTTACTGAGAACGGCACTCTTTTTTTATGTTTATAAGTGAGAAAACGAACTTTATGAGGCTTATTTACTTTTTGTCGTGATATATAAGGATAAAGGCACGGGAGATATGTCCGTTATGCTCAATTCTTTTTACTTTCACTTTCAGCGTGTTGCTGTGTGGCAGGTAAAAGGCTCTGCTATGGATGCGCTTTACATGCCCGAGCAAGTTGCCGTTCTTAAATAAGGCAACGGCTTGAGGGTCAAAGTCGTTTTGAGATTCTCTTTTCCATTCTAAGATATCGCCTTCGGTAATAGAATCGTTGTTTAATTGCTTTTCTGTCAATCCTGTTATTTCCGATACGAATTTAACTCCTTTAACTCCATAGTATTCTGCAAGAAACTCAAAATTATCTGTTGGCAGAATTCCTTGTGTGTATGCTAAAAGTCTAAAGATGTCTTTCTTTGCATTTTGTGGAATTTCCCAGAAATCGTAATAACTTTGAATGTCTGTTCGTTCGCTATCGTTAATACGTTGAGAGAGTATTTTCAAAACGTTGGTATCGTGTATCTCTTTAGTGTCGGGGAAGTCAGGAAAGCAAACAAAACCTTTTGCTTTTGCTTGCTCTACGCCCTCTTTGAGATAACAGAATGTTGTCCCAAATACATTTGATTTGACTATTGCCACAGGTATTCGGCTATGGCTTTTCCCTTGTCGCCAGACTAATGTAATACTTTTTATGTGTGGACGCATTGTTATATGTTGTTTAGATTCTTAACTCTTCTGTCAATAACTCTATATATAAACTCTTTTCGTGAGTCTGTTATACCATATTTGTCTTTATATTCATCCGGCAAATTATCGTCAGCCTTGAAAATGATGTTTTTAATTGTTGTCGAATCGTATTTGTTTATTACGTTGTTAATTTCATTTTCGATGAACAATTTCCATTCGCCATTGTTCACGCCTTTTATGAATTTAAGAAGTTCCTCGTGAGAAGATTTATTACTTGTTTTTTTAGTCCTAAGCTCCGAAACTCCGTTACGGATGTATTTATCGAATTTGCTTTGTATGTCTAAATGCATTTGTATTTGTTCTTCTCCAAACTCACGTCCTAAGCAGCATCCGCTATCATATATTGGTGCAGCTTTCTTTATTATGCTTATATTGTTATCTTCAATTTTGGTTGATAAAATAATGCCCCAGTTACTTTGATGGCGGTCGCTGTTTCCTATAATGGCATCGAATATAAGTGTACGAATAAAGTCTTCTATGTAGAATGCTGCATCGTATTCTTTCAGAGCTTCTTGCACAAAGCCGAAGGTATATCTACTATAAGAGTTTTTGTTGCTTGGGTCGTATGTTGAATCGTAACGTGATAAAATTTGGTGTCCTTCAACAAGTGATTCGTTTTTGCTTGGCGTAATCATGTTTTTTGAAATACAACCGATTCTTCCGTTATGTATGGCAAGGTCGTATCTTAAAACGTTGAATCCAAGTTGCGTCCCTATTTCATATGCAAGAATTTCCGACCAATTTTCTGGTGTGTAGTCTCTTTTTTCACGCACCATTGGAAATTTCAGGAAATATGTATCTTCGTTCGAACCAGCAAGAACAAGTTTGTCTCTTGTTCCTTTGGTTGAAGATGCTGAAAGTTCAGTCCATTCGGAAACGTCGTAGAAATCCATATTTCATAGGTTTTATTTTGCAAATATAAATATTTACTTCCAAAGGACAATAAATTTTGTAAGTGTATCTACGATGTTAAGGAGTATATATATACAAAAAAGGACTTCAAAAAGAAGTCCTTTCTGTGGGTGATCCGCTTGGGGTTCGAACCCAAGACCCCAACATTAAAAGTGTTGTGCTCTACCTGCTGAGCTAGCGGATCAAACCTTACTGCTCGAAAGCGAGTGCAAATATAGGGCAAAAAAACGAAATAGCCAAATGTTTGCAAGAAAAAATAGAGTTTCTGCCGCTTTTTATGACTTTTTTCGAATGGTGGCACTCAGCGTTATGTCTACTTGCATACGCTGTAAGTCCTAACGTATCCCGAATACATCTGGCAATAATCGCTATCGTTAAGCCGAATTTGCCGCTAGAAATCCGTTTGCTTGCTACCGAAACCCTCTTGTGTTCTGCCGAATTTGTAATTCGGCTGTGAAATAAATGGGAATTTGTAATTCCCACCGCTGAAAGACAAGTTATGCGAAGCCGAAGGGATGCAAGAATTCCCACCGCTGAAAAAAGTCTTGTATTTTGCTCGAAAGCGTCATTCTTACGCCATAGCTTTTTGTCGCTATGCGACAATGGGAGTTACAAACTCCCTTTCTTTGATGCTGCCAAATTGCAAATTCGGCAGAACTAAGGGAGGCGTAGCTGCCAAATTCTTGCGTCCCTTCGGTAGCAAGCGAACAAAGTTCGAGCGACAAATTCGGCAGAACTAAGGGGGAGGCGAAGCCGCCGAATTCTTGTGTTCCTACGACAATAAGCTGCCATAGGTAGGGCGCAGAAATTCGGCAGAACCAAGAATTTTATCGCACCAGTAGTAATTATCAATTATGAATTTTGAATTATGAATTATGAATTCCCCAATTGTTAACTGTCCATTGTCAATTCTGAATTATGAATTATGAATTCTTCTTGCCTTCCCGCCAAGCCTTAACCTTTTGTTTCCGTTCGTTCAACTCGATGTAACGCCTGTAGTACGACAGCAGGAGAGTGGTGAACGGCAGGGCGATAATCATTCCAAGGATGCCAAGCAGACTGCCCCAGACTGAGAGCGACAGCAGGATTACCGCAGGATTCAGACCTGTAATCTTGCCCATTATTCGCGGCGTAAGTATTGCGTCCTGAATAATCTGCACCACGGCAAACACCACCAGCGCCATGCCAAGGATGTACCAGAAGTTCTCGCCCGTGCTCGCGCTTTTTATCAGAGCCAGCAGAATGGTTGGTATAAAGGCTATAAGCTGCATGTAAGGCACAAGGTTCAGTATTCCGATGATAACTCCCAAAAGTATAGCCAGCGGAAAGTCGATGATGCTGAACCCGATGCAGAACAGCACGCCCACAAAGAAAGCCACCGTTGCCTGACCGCGGAAATAACTGTTCATGCCCTTCTCCACGTCGCTAACAAGCGTGCTTACCATCTGGCGGTGCTTAAACGGCACAAGATTCACCCAGCCCTCCGAGAAAGTCTCGTAGTCGAGCAGGATGAAAAACATATATAGTAATATTATAAATAATGTGAATATACTCATCACCACGTTGGCAGTACCCAGAAACAAGTCCCACACCTCGGGCAGAGTTTCTTTCAGCGTATTGGTGAAAGCCTCGCCGTTTACATACTGCTGCAAGTCCATATCGTTAAGATAGTCGCTGATTATATACGGTACTGTTCCCGGCGTCTGCGCCATCTCAGCCTCTTGCGTTATGAATTTCTCGGCAATCTGCACAAATATTGCGCACTCCTTGCTAAGCGACGGAATGGTAAGCACCAGCAGACCCGTAAGCACGCCTATTACTACCGCTATTGACACAAAGATGCTCACCGTCCTGCTCTTCAGCCTGCACTTGTACTGAAAGAACGAAACGAGAGGGTAGAGCATATATGCAAGAAGCCATGCAATGAAGAACGGAAGTAGCGCACCCTTAATGCTCTTGAACAAGACATACAATAGTATCAGGATAAGAGCCGAAATACATCCTCGGATGAAACTGTCGAACGTAATTTTTTTGTCGAACATAAGCGTTTTAAATATTTTTTATCAAATGCAAAAATACTTTAAAAAAAGGAGTTGAATTGTAAACTTTCTTTAAAAATGCGCCCAAAATACTAAACAAGTGTTAAAAAATCTGTAGTTTTTATGAAGTATTCAACTTTATGTATATATTTGCAGCGGTTTAACGAAATAGGCGATGGGAAAATTGTTTGTTGTACCTACTCCGGTAGGAAATATGGAGGATATGACCTTCAGAGCTATCAGGGTACTAAAAGAGGCTGATTTGATACTTGCTGAGGACACCCGTACATCGGGAATACTGCTTAAGCATTACGAGATAAAGAATGCCATGCAGTCGCACCACAAGTTCAACGAACACCAGACAACCGAGAGCATCGTAAGAAGGATAAAGGCAGGTGAGACCGTTGCGCTTATATCCGATGCCGGCACTCCCGCTATTTCCGACCCCGGCTTTCTGCTGGTACGCGAATGTGTGCGAAACGGCATCGAGGTTCAGACTCTGCCGGGAGCCACAGCCTTCGTTCCGGCGCTGGTAAGTTCGGGACTGCCCGACGAACGATTCTGCTTCGAAGGATTCCTTCCGCAGAAAAAGGGAAGGGCAACGCGCCTCGAAGCATTAAAGCAAGAGTCGAGGACAATGATATTTTACGAGTCGCCTTACAGATTGGTCAAGACCCTGACGCAATTCGTTGAATATTTCGGCGCCGAGAGGCAAGTAAGCGTGTGCCGTGAGATTTCGAAGGTACACGAGGAAAGCGTTCGCGGCACGCTGGCTGAGGTGATACAGCACTTTACCGAGACAGAGCCCAAGGGCGAGATTGTGATAGTGCTTGCAGGCATCGACGCCAAGGAGGAGAAGGAACACCAAAAGGAACTCCAAAAAGAAGAGCGAAAAAGCAAGAAATATAAGAATAACATTAATAATATTTAAATTAAAAGTACAAAAGTATGAGAAAAGTAGTTTTGTTTGCACTATGTGCGACTATGTTTGTAGCTTGTAACAAGAAAGAGTTGGAAAGAAGCAACCAGCAGAAGGACTCATTGGCACAGGTTGTTGCAAGTAAGGATGCTGAACTTGACGAGTTGATGGGCACATTCAACGATATTCAGGAAGGTTTCCGTCAGATTAACGAGGCTGAGGGCCGTGTAGACCTTGCTAAGGGTGCTGAGGGCAACAACAAGGCAAAGATCTCTGAGAACATCAAGTTCATCGCAGAGAAGATGGAGCAGAACCGCAAGGAGATTGCTAACCTTAAGGCTCGTCTTCGCAACAGCTCTTACAACTCAACTAAGTTGAAGGAGACTATCGAGCAGCTTACTAAGCAGCTTGAGGAGAAGGAAGAGCAGATTAAGCAGCTTCAGGCTGAGCTTGAGCAGAAGAACATCAGAATCGCTGAGCTTGACCAGACTGTAGCTAACCTTAACTCAAACGTTGCAGACCTTCAGGCTACTAAGGCAGCTAACGAGAAGACAATGGCTGATCAGGATGCTTCTTTGAACACAGTTTACTATGTTCTTGCTAACAAGAAGACTTTGAAGCAGAACAACATCCTTAAGAGCGGCGACGTTTTGAAGAACGGCGACTTCAACAACTCATTCTTCACTAAGGGTGACCTTCGTAAGATTACAACTATCCAGACTAACTCTAAGAAGGCTACTATCATGACAAGCCACCCATCTGACTCATATACTCTTGAGAAGAATGGTAACAAGGAGTATGTTCTTACTATCACTAACCAGGCTAAGTTCTGGAGCATTTCTAAGTACTTGGTTATCGTAACAAAGTAATCTGAATCAGAATGCTTTATATAGAGAGGCTCATTCGTGAGCCTCTTTTTTTTGTACCTGTGCGGAAAAGAACGAATTTTTACCGCATATTTATGATTTTTGATACCATAATTATGGTATAAATAAAAAAATGTAGTTTTTTAGCATATTTTTCTTACATATTTTTGTAGAAATGCAAAAAATATACATATCTTTGCAAAGTGTAAGTCAGAAAGCGTTTCTGATTTCAAAATGAAAGGTGTAAATTAGATGTAAAAATTAAGATATAATAAAAACAAGTATAGTTATTTTTTTAGGAGAGATTTTATGAGAGAAAAATTAATGCTGTTATTGGCTTGCTTTATTTTTGCAGTAGGCACAGTAACTGCTCAGACCTCAAATGTTACAGGAACTGTAATTTCTGAAGAGGATGGGCAACCCGTAGTGGGCGCTTCTGTTGTGGTTGTTGGTACACAGTTGGGTACTGTAACTGACGTAAATGGTAAGTTCAATCTTTCTGGACTTCCAAAGTCTGCAAAGAACTTGCAGGTGTCTTACATTGGTATGATGACCGAGACAGTAGCCATCAAGAGTAACGTAAAAGTGGTTCTGAAGTCTGATTCTAAGGCTTTGGACGAGGTAATGGTTGTTGCATACGGTACAGCCAAGAAATACTCTTTTACTGGTTCGGCTTCTGCGTTGAAGGACAAGGAAATGTCTGCTGAAAAGGGTTCTTTGGTTAAGTCATTGGAAGGAAAGATGGCTGGTGTACGTGTAGGTGCTGCTATGGGTGATCCAGGTGCAGATCAGAAGATCTTGATTCGTGGTATCGGCTCTGTAAATGGTTCAACACAGCCTCTTTACGTTGTCGATGGTGTTCCAGTATTAAGTGCTTCTGATGGTTATATGTCATCAAATGGCGTTCACTCACAGAGTATGCTTTCAACTTTGAACCCTAATGATATTGAGAGCATGACAGTATTGAAGGATGCTGCTGCTTCTTCTCTTTACGGTTCACGTGCAGCCAATGGTGTTGTTGTTATTACAACAAAGAAGGGTAAGACTGGCAAGACTAATATCCACTATGATATGCAGATTGGTTCAAGCCAGATTGCTGTTAAAGATGCTTTCAAGACAATGAATGCTGCTCAGTTGAAGGAGTATTATACAGATGCTTTGACAAACTTCTTGAAACTGAATTATAGTGAGGCAAATCTGTTGAAAAATTATGGTACTACTGATTATGTAGCAGCAGGTAAACTTGAGGCTGCTGATGGCTGGTTCCATGATTATGAGGGAACAACAGACACAAACTGGTATGATCAGGTTTATCACAATGCACTCTCACAAGATCATCAGCTTTCTATGGATGGTGGTACTGACAAAACTAAGTTCTTTGTAAGCTTTGGCTACAATGATACTGAAGGTGTTGTTAAGGGTAGTGAGTTCGAGCGTTATAGCGGTCGTGTAAACTTGGATCATGAAGTAAATAATTGGTTGAAGATTGGTGTTAAGCAGATGGTTTCTTTCACCAATTCTAAGGGCTATCGTGATCAGGGCGACCAGAGTCAGGGTTTTGGAACTTCAACTCCTTGGTCTGTTCTTTACTCTATGGACCCAACTTCACCTGTATATAACAAAGATGGTTCTTATGCTAATGCAGGTTTCGGTAAGGCTGATAATCCAAACAACCTTTTCCGTAACGATTTAAATGCAAACTCTCAGTTTACGCAGAACGAAATGTTGCGTAGCCTTTCAAATGCAAGTGCTGAGGTTAAGCTTCCTTACAACTTTGTAGCTCGTGAGATATTTGGTTATGACTATACAAACAACAAAATGCTTGAGTTCTGGGCTCCGGAAAGTTTGGATGGTGAGTCTTTGAGTGGTTTGGGACAGCGTTGGGATTATACCAACAAGACCCTCACTTCTTCAACAACTTTGAATTATGCAAATACATTTGGCAAGCATAGTATTAGTGCAATGGCAGGTTATGAGTATGAGAGCCGCAAACTAAACTATTTTACAGCTTCTGCAAAGAACTATATTACTTATAAGCTTCCAGAGTTGTCAAATGGTCAGTCTTATAATACTGGCAGTTCTGCATATGGTTCAAAGATGAGTTCATGGCTTGGCAAGGCAGATTACAATTATAACGATACTTACTATGTTTCTGCAAGCTTCCGTTCTGATGGTTCTTCTCGTTTGGCAAAGGAAAACCGTTGGGCAAGTTTTTGGTCTGTATCTGGTGCTTGGCGTTTGACAAAGGAGGCATTTATGCCTGATTCTCCTTTGTTCACAGATCTTAAGCTTCGTGCTTCTTATGGTACAAATGGTAACCTGCCAAAAGACTTCTATGAATATATGAAGACTTATGCAACAACTGGTGGTTATGGTGAGAATGCTGCTTATTACTGGAATAAGCTTGGCAATCCAGACTTGGGTTGGGAAAAGTCATACAACTTTAATGTTGGTTTCGACTGGAATCTTTACAACCGTGTTAACGTAACATTGGAATATTACAACAAGGTTACAAAGGATTTGTTGTTCGAGTCTCCAATTTCGTATGTAGTAGGTTTCGGAGACCAGTTGAAAAATATTGGTCAGTTGGATAACAAAGGTATTGAGTTCTCTGTTTCTTCTCAGAATTTCAGAACTAAGGATTTCTCTTGGACAACAGATTTCAACCTTACATGGCAGAAGATTAAGGTTGCTAAACTGCCAGACGGTGAAGATGTACAGTATGGCGACGGTAACATGTACTTGCTCCGTGAGGGTGAGTCTATGCATACATTCTATTTGCCAAAGTGGAAGGGCGTAAACCCAGAGACTGGTCTTGGTGAGTTCTGGGCAGACCCTAATGATGAGTCTAAGGGAGTAGTTAACAAATATTCAGATGCCGGTAATGGAATCGTTGGCAAGGCAGTACCTGATGTTCTTGGCGGTATGACAAATACATTCAGATATAAGGACTTTGATTTCTCATTCATGGTTTCTTATCAGTTCGGTGCTTCTCTGTTCGATTATCCGGGTTACTTCTTGCAGTATAGCGATGGTGTACGCGTAGGTAACTTCAATATGAATGCATGTGTAGCCGGAAACTACTGGAAGCAGCCGGGTGATGTGGTTGAATATCCAATGCCAATTTATGGTAACCCATATCGTTGGGACAAGTTCTCTTCTCGTGAGATTCGTTCAACCGACAATATACGTGTTCGTGATATTACTTTGGGCTATAATGTAAACGTACCTGCATTGAAGCAGTATATCAGCAGTCTCCGTGTATATGTTCGTACAACTAACCCATTCTTCATTTACAACGCTACAAAGGATGTAGATCCTGATGTTGATGTAAATGGTTATCGTCAGACTGATACTCCTGCAACTCGTCAGTATTTGTTTGGATTGAATTTAACATTCTAATTAATCAATTAAGGAATAAAGATATGAAAAAAATATATTTGGCATTGAGTCTTTTTGCTGGGCTCGCCTTGACCTCATGTAACCTTGATGAGGCGCCTTCTACATCTTTGCCAGTTGATGATGCTATCACATCAGAAGCAGACTTGAAATATGCTATTAATGGTGTAGGTTACATCCTTTCTGAAGAGAGAATGCTTTATGCTTCTGAATATGGACTCTATGCAGATCTTCTTACAAATGATTTTGCAGTTATAAGTGATAATGGACAGTCTTCTGCAATTTCACGTTATACTCTTACTCAGAATGATGCTCTTCCTGAATATGCGTATTGCTATATGTATAAGGCTTTGGCAAATACAAATTTGGCATTGAAGTATTCAGAGGGCCTTTCTGCGAGTGCTACGGTTAACGAGCTTCGCGGTCAGCTATTCGCATGGCGTGCGCTTCTTCACTTCGATTTGGCTCGTATGTTTGCTCATATCCCAACTGCTGTTGACGATGTAAACGCAAAAGCTTCTGGTATCGTGGTTTCTACTCAGGTTCAGCCAAATGACTTCAAGGGCACTCGTTCAACTTTGAAGGAAACTTACGATCAGATTATTGCTGATTTTTCAGAGGCTTTGAAGTTGATGGATAAGGGGAGCAAGAAGGAAAATGGCTACTTCAACTATTATGCTGCTTTGTCTCTTCGTGCTCGTGCTTATCTCTATATGGGTGAAAATGAAAAGGCTCTTGCTGATGCAAAAGAGGTTATCGCAGATGGCGGTTACGAGCTTTACACAATCAAGGATTATGCAAATGTATGGGATAAGGAGGCAACAAGCGAGTCAATCTTTGAGTTGTTGATTACATCAAACTATAATCCTCAGCGTAATAGTATTGGTTATTATACTGATGCTTCTGGTTATGCAGAGTGTGGTTTCAATACAAATGGCAAGCTCTACAAGTATCTTACAGAGAATACTAATGATGTACGCGGCAAGTTGATAAAGTCTGGTAAGACTTCTAAAACAGCTGCTGATTCTTACTATCCAGCAAAATATCCTGGTCGTGACGGTCTTTATGTAAACAATCCAAAGATTATCCGTCTGTCTGAGGTTTACTTGATTGCTGCAGAGGCTTCTGTTAAGTTAGGTAAGACTGCTGAGGCTGCTTCTTACATCAACGCTATCGAAGGAAAACGTGTAACAGACTATCGTGATGTTGAGTCTGTAACAATTGATGATGTAATCTTTGAGTATGAGAAGGAACTCTTTGCTGAGAACCAGATTGCTTTTGCATACTGGCGTAACAGACAGAGCGTAACAAATCAGTTGGATAAGGTTATCAATTACGACGATAACAGAACTATTCTGCCAATCCCACAGCGTGAGATTGATTACAACCCAGCTCTGGAGCAGAACCCAGGTTATGGTATGTAATTCAGAATTGCTGATTTGATATTCAGATATAAGAGGATGTGTCATTTTTTTGACACATCCTTTTTTTGTTGCCTATTGTTGTAAACTTGACACGTTTTTGACTAATAGATTTATTAGTGTTGTAAAGTATGTATTTATTTATCGAATAATATTTTATTTTGTATGTTTAATAAATAAAAAAAACAATTATAATGTTGGTAAACAGAAAAAAATAACTATCTTTGCAAAGAAATAAGCAATGCCTGAAGCTGTAAGAGGGCTTGATTGTTATAAACTAATAATAAAACAAAATGGTGAATATTTTAACAAAAGGTATTACTACCTGTATTATTGTTACTTGTGTGTTTTTTCAAGCATCATGTAGTAACAATGATGAGCTATCGGAATTGGATTTGTTAAAGACTACTGATTCTTTGAGTGTTTCTAAGATTTCTCATGAGATCCCAAAATCTCAAGCATTAAATTCTTTGAATGCTTTCCTTGAGTCTGAGAAAAGTACGAGAACTGCAAGCACAATGAAAATAAGTGATGTTTTCGTTGTATATTGTCATGAAAAGACTACGAGAATGGCAGAACTTGACAAGAATGAAAAGTTGTTCTATGTTGCAAACTTTGAAAATAATAATGGTTTTGCTGTTATGGCTGCCGATGACAGAATTGGAAGCGATGTTTTGGCTATTTCTGATAAAGGTTCTCTTTCTGCAAAGAATTTCGCTACATCTTTTGATGACGATGATGATAAACGTGTAATTATCGATGGCTTTCCTCTTGAGGGAGATGGCTTTTTTACAGTTGCAGAGTATCCGGGTGAAGTGTTTATCAATCCAAATACTGTTACATTGTATGATAAAAACGTTGGTGATACGTTGGTCGGAAATTTTTCGGTTCACAATGTTGATGAGGTGGATGAGAATGGAAATCATGTGATAACGCGAGAGGTTGCAGATGCTTCTAATTTGCCAATGCAGAATTTGATGCCATCTTTGTTGGCGCGATATGCATATTTGCAGAAGAAGGGCATAGTACCGCGCGTTGATTTAATAGATGAAGAAGCAGCATATAAAGAAGAGAAAAGTGTATCAGAATGGCGAGATATTGAGACTTCTTCATTAATGCTTCGTGCATATAATGGTTGGCATCAAAATTCTCCTTATAATTCTCATAGTCATAATAGAAGAAAATTAGTAGTTATAGGACATCAGGCAAAAGCACCTGTTGGTTGTTTTCCTTTGGCTATAGCAAAGGTTATGACTTATTTCAGATTTCCTTCTGGATATGCAAACTGGGATAGCTTTGACCCTTATACATACGATGATCTTCCAAAGATGCTTAGAAGGATTGGCGATGGTTGTAAATCTCTGTATTTTTATGATGGAACTTTTACTTTCCCTACTAATGCAAGGACGTTTATGAAAGAGGTTGGTTTTAGAAACGTAGATGGTTGGAATTATTCTTACGATAGGGTCTTGAAGATGTTAAATAATGGCTGTCCTGTAATTATTTACGGAATGCACAATTATAATTTTAGAAAAAGCCATTGCTGGAACATTGATGGATATAAAGTAAAGGAGAGAACTGTAACGGTAAAACGTTATAATCATGGTCGTCTTTTCGATACATATTCTTATAAAGAAACTCAGAATATGGTACATTGTGATTTGGGATGGTCTGGTAATTATAGCGGTTACTATATATCTGGTGTGTTCGATACTGCTAATAACGGTGTAGAATTCGATGGCTCACATGAAGGCAAAAGGCACAGATATAATAATCATTTGAGAATTTTAATGTATGATAACCCTAAAAGATAAAAAATGTTAAGAATTATTACTGTCCGCTAAACATCATACAAAGTCACTCTACCCCTTGAAAACTAGGAGTTGAGTGACTTTTCTTTTTCAGTAAGCCCCAACTATGGTTAGCCACGGGAGATTGGTATGGTGAGGGGTTCCATCCTGAAAGAAAAGATAAAAAGAGAAAGAAGATATGAAACAGCTTCTTTGTTTATAAACATGGTAGATGAAAAAGAGAAGAAGTTTTTTGTATAACGGCTGCCTGAAACATGCAACCACTATGGGATCCCCGCAAAAGGACGGGCTACAAGATTATGGCAAAAGATAGCGAAGGTCGTAAGTTCAATCGCATTCCTGCCTCTGATCGAGTACAGGATGGTAAAGTCATCCACGTACCTGCTCATATCAGGAGCAATCGTAGCGATGGTAAAGGCCAAAAGAAGTG
>JAEEGI010015150.1_pt1 | contig 16091 bp, 10 predicted proteins | sample 8958751 | NCBI WGS metagenome assembly JAEEGI01 (sample SAMN16246545, study PRJNA631951) | gut metagenome | biome: gut microbiome; feature: rumen; material: KS-attached | host: Bos | place: Iran: Karaj | collected 2018-10
GCTACACATTCACCTGGCAGAAGGGCAGACAGCTGGCTTCAGCCGTAACCGGCACAAACACAATAAGCTACAGTTATGATGTAAGCGGTCTGCGAATCAGCAAGACCGTTAACGGAACCACGCACACTTACACTTACGACGGCTCGCTGCTTCTCTGTGACAAATGGGGCAGTCAATATATCGAGTATTTCTACGATGCGACCGGAAAACCGTATGCTCTGAGGTATTATGACGGCATTCTTCCGACAAAGTACTACTTCACAAAAAACATAGAAGGTGATATACTCGAACTGAGAAGCAGCACGAACACGCTTGTCGCGAGATACATTTACGACGGCTGGGGCAAACTGCTGGAAGTCCGTGACGCCAGCGGCAACGCGATCACTTCATCAACGCACATTGCAAATCTGAATAGTCTGAGATACAGGGGTTACTTCTACGACACCGAGACGAAGCTTTACTATCTGCAGAGCCGGTATTACGATCCGCAGGTGCAGCGATTCATTAGCCCTGACGTTTACATCAGCACTGGACAGGGAATCATTGGGCACAATATGTTTGCGTATTGTTCGAATTGCCCTGCGTCATTCAGTGACGTCTCCGGTCAGCGAGAAACATTTGTAACACTCGGGGACAGTATACTGTGGGCATGCCAGCTCATGGTAGGCGGAGGAATGGGATTTCCTTGCTTCGCAGGAGTAGCGACTTTAAGATATAGTTCATATGTGCAAACACTTGATTTCTCGGTACAGCCGACAGTAACTGAAAGTGAACTGTCTAAGGCTGTATCAAATACAGACTCAAGCTTGAGTTCACAGGTATCTTTTGATTGCGAAGCATGTTTTGAGAAGGGTTCAATCATTTCTGCAAAAGACGGACCAGAAAAAATAGAGAATATTAAAGTCGGTGATTACGTTTGGGCAACTGATCCCGAAACTGGCGAGACAGAGTTAAAAGTAGTCAAACAGCTCTTCCGCAATGAGACTGACGAATGGATACACATTACTGTCAATAACGAAGAAATAGTCTGCACACCCAATCATCCGTTCTGGGTTCCGGTGAAAGGCTGGACAAAGGCGTGCCATTTGCGGGCAGGTGATCGGCTGCAGATGCTCAATGGCGAATATGTCGTAGTAGAGCAGATCCAGCATGAACTGCTTGAGAGTCCGGAGACAACGTATAACTTTGAGGTTGATGGATTTCACACTTATCATATTGGCTATAATCGAATATTAGTACACAATAAATGTGGGAAATACTATAAAGCAACGATAACCGATTCGGGCATTCAAAAGGGAGCAGAGATAACTCGGAAACAGGCACTTAATCGACTAAGAAACGGGCAAGACGTTTTAGCAAGTTCAAGGTCCGCCGCAAAATCGCTTGCGAAAGATGCCTTCGGGAATTCAAAAGTCTATAACGAAATCCACAAAGAAATACCAAATGCAATGTGGCACTTTCACGATGAGGTCAACCACTTTTTCCATGTCTTTTTTGAATGAGAGGAATACAGTATGGAGAACACTGTAAAACCAGACTGGTATTGGTCAAATGGACTACATGATGCAGTCATAAAGGATTACTTTTTGGTTAGTCTTAATTATAATTACAGAGAAAAAAATCCGAAGCGAAACTATTTTGCTCTGATTATTGATTCTTCAAATGCATTATGGACTAGATCAATAAAAATGATTAAATTTTATAATGTTAATAATTCCCCCATAAGCATTGATGCTCGAGGGTGGTGGTGGGTTAATGACCAACTTGAATTTGTTGTTACGAGGAATAAATGGAAATTGGATATTTGTATTGCCAATAGCCGTGTTTGTTCACGGTGGATATCGTTTTACTTCGATTATGCTGAAACGATTAATTGCTAATTTTATTCCAAAAGTGGAGAATAATTGACTGCACCAATGAGTTATTTAGGAGTTGATAATAATGAAGATAAAAGGCCGTTTTAGCGATTAAGGATCAGGTAGCATTTGATTTGCCAGCGGATACTGTGCTCTGCAAATTCTTTTAGAAGGGCTTATAGAGAAGAGGTATTAATATGAGAATAATGGATCAAGAAACATCAGAATTTATGATACAGTATTATACGATACTTTATTTCTAAGACTATGTGTTTGATGTAGATGTTACCTTTTTCAATCTTTTTATATAGTATATCTCCAAAGGGTGATCTCTAAAATGAAAGAAGCAATACAAAATAAGAAGATATTTTCACAAAAACTTTACAAAAATCCGGATGATTTTCTTTATAGCGAATCATTTTTGCCGTATGTTTTAAGCCTTGAGGAAGCTGGTGATTTGCAGAGATTGCCAGAGAATCTTTATGTATATTACGTATTGAGCGTGTTGGAAAACGAAGTAAATAATGGCGGCTTTCTTCAATACCTTACCAATCGTACCAAAGACACTTTCAAGGAAGTATCGTTTTGCGCGGATATATTGAACGATTGCTACCTTCCACATTTCACCAAGGTCACGCTACCATCAGGTCCGTGTGGGGGCGACTCCATACAGGTTCAAGTCCTGCTATCCGCACCACAGCCCCGGGGTTTTTCTCGGGGCTGAATCTTTTTTTGGAAATTTACGCTATGAGTGTGTTCTGTTTGTTTTGAAATAGGTGTGCTATGAAAACAAAAATACTCTTCTTTCTAATGGCAATAATAGTGTTGTGTGTTTCCGGCTGCACGCATACGTACAGGGGAAAATACAAAGAACTGTATTCGGCTGCGATCTACAGCATTCCCGATGCCTGCGGATATTTGAATAACGGTGAAGTTGATTTCGATCCGGATATTTACGTCTGGGAAACAGATGATTACGGGCGGGTACTTTTCTCATACTGTGAAGACTGCACTGACCGCGTTTTTGCGCTTGTTGTATGTCAGTCTTACGACGAATCTGCCGTGTATTTTTATCCGGATGTCAATTACATGTTGTGCCTTATGGAATCCGACGGGTGGTATGAAGGCGGTGAAGAGTACTTAAAAGCCAGAACAGAAGCGTTCTATCTGGAAAACAGGGACAAGCTAAAGGCAGACAACGACTGGAACAAACCGCAGGACAAAACCAAGTGTATCTCTTATCCGATCTCGGCGAGAAAAGCTTTTGAAGGCAATACAGCTTCTTTGAGTCCTTCTCAATGTAACGAAATTTTGAATGAGTATTCAAAAACTTTAAACCTTGCGAACCCGGGGTCATACCCTTATATATATAACCGGATTCTGCAAGTAGATGCCGAGGGCAGAGTTTTACATCTGATCCGCGGTGTGCATCAGCATTTTGACAACCCGAATTGGAAAAAAACTGACAGGCACACTTTTTATGATATAGAGCTTCTGGTCATTACCGATAAAGAAGGCAACTATGACAAGGAAAACGGAATACTGGTTCTGTATTCCAAGGCTAACGAGGTTAACTACACATATATATACGACGCAAGTGTGATCAAGGAGTTCAAGGAGAATAACAACTGGAAATACGTGTATTGGACTGATACGGAAGAGTATTAGTGACATTAATGGCTTGGGGATTCATCTAGCCTTATCTCAGGATCAATCTATGCAGATGGAGACGTGATTAATCCAATTATATCTTCATCAGTAGGCGCAAGTCTTAGAATTGGTTCGGGCTCTTTGAATCTAGGTGCAGGTCTTGGTAATATCGGGGTTTCTGCCGCTTTATTGTGGAATAATACAAATTATAGTCTTGGTATAAGATTGAATTTGGCAGAGTGTAAAATTGGAATCGAGTTTTCTTCGTCAGTTCAATACAACAATTCAATTGATAGTTCATTTGTTAATTTAAGTATAAACGGTTTTGCGGTCGTGATGGCATTCCTTTTGGTTATGTATGGATACAGTGCATCGCCAGAACCTGTACCGCAATACTAAAAAAGGCGGTGAAAAAATGATTATTGGCAGTAGTGTTTATAGCCTTGTTAGAGCTACGATGAGCGCCGTGGTTTTTATTGTGGCTTTCTTTGCTATGAAGAAGTTGAAGCTTTTTACTGAGCGGAAGAAACTGTTGATTGTTGCTACGTTGGTTATATGGTTAGTATTTAGCTTGTCGGTGGAGTTCATTCCTTTTGAGAACCTCTTTATATCATTTAAGTCACCTGAAGCAGCATACCATTATTACTGCGGAGCGAAGTCGAGCGTTGAACTGATAGTTGAAGGAGAAGATTGTGATCTGATAGTGGGTGAAAAAAAGGGGAGTTTAACTGAATTGTTGATTCCTAAAACATCTGACGGATGGAAGGTTGGGATCTATACAAATAAAAAGCTGAAGTATCACGGATCTTTTGACGGAGTTTTGATAAGAGTATATCAATTTAAAAATTCAAATGTTTATTACATTTTAGTTCATGCTTCAGCCCGCGGAGAAGTGACTATAGCTGATTCATACGGAACAGAGTTCTATCCTGTAGGAGGAGCAAGGCTGCAACCGGAGAAGAGTTTTTTTTATTACGGCTACATTGCCAATTTTGATACACAGTATACTTTAACAGTAAACGGCGATACAATAGTTTGCGACGAAGAAAACAATTTAATAAGGAAGGTTTTTTTCTGGTGAAAAGCATGAGAGTGTATCATTTTCTTTTCCTGCTTTTTTTACCAATGTTACGCTACCGTCAGGCCCGTGTGAGAGTTCTCTCATACAGGTTCAAGCCGGCGGCCGCGCACCATCGAACAGCCTCGAGATCACAAATCCCCGGGGCTGTTGCTTTTTGTTAGGGAGAGCTTTCAAGGTTGAATTTGATTGCAAAATGAAGTATCATTTTAGCGGATATTGCATGCGATAAAAATTTGCGGGAACCGCCGGTGTTTTTCCGAACAAATTCACGGGGAGGTGTGAAAATGGATCTGACTAAATTTCTGCCGCCGGATGTTTCTGAGAAACCGCTGGACGTCTTAAAGGACGACGGCGGGTTCACGTCCGTTTTCAGAACGGTTGCGGTGATAGGGGACTCGCTTGCAGCGGGGGATCTGGAATCGCTCACTCCTGAAGGCGTACGGGACTTTCACGACAACCACGATATTTCGTGGGCGCAGTTTCTCGCGCGGATGAGCGGGATTACAGTTTACAACTTCTCGCGCGGGAATATGACGGCGAAAGAGTATTGGGAGACGTTTGCGGACGAAAAGGGCTTCTGGGACAAGGCGAAGGCGGCGCAGGCGTACATTTTCGCGCTCGGCTGCAACGATCTTGAGCCGGAGGACTCGCAGGTAGGTAGCACGGGCGACATTTCCGCGGACTTCATGGAAAACAAGCCTACGTTTGCAGGGTATGTTGCGAAGATCATTCAGCGGTACAAGGAGATTCAGCCTGACGCGGTTTTCTTCCTTGTGACGATGCCGAGAGAACCGGAGCCGTTTGTTCCGAAGACTCTTGCGGCGAGATACGAGGAGCACAGAACGCTGATGTACCGGTTGGCGGAGTTCTTCACGAACACCTACGTGATCGACCTCGCGGAGTACGGGCCGGCATATGACGAGGCGTTTCACCGGACGTTCTTCAACGGCGGCCATTTGAATATCGAGGGGTACTATCTTGTTGCGAAGATGATCGGCTCGTACATAGATTTTATCGTGCGCAGCAACTTCGGGAAGTTCAATCAGGCGGGGTTCACCGGAACGCCTTACAGGTACTGCGAAGAACAGGCTTTTTGACCTAAAATAAGGGGAATGTGGAGGCTTTTCATATTATGAGTTTGTTTTCTGAAAATGGAAAGGCGGCTGCCCGGAAAGCGAAGGCGGCCGGGATTTTTGCGGCGGTTCTGATGCTGGCGGCGGTTCTGATGCTGGCGGCCGTTCTGATATTCGCGGCGGGGTGCGGAAGAAGGCGGGGAGACAATCCGGTTCCGGATAACAGCGGGGCGCCTGCGGCGACGGAAAAAGCTGCGGTTTCCACGGACGGATCAAATGAGACTGCCGGACCTGCGGGTCCCGGAGACGCTACTCCGAACGCGACGGAAGTCCCTGCTGAAACCGGAGGCGGAACGGCTGTTCCCGATGTGACGCCGACGCACGTTCCCGGAGAGACTCAAACCACGGGACAGGAAGCCACGCCGACGCCTGTTCACGAGACCGCGCAGGCAACGGAGCCGGCAACCGAACCGGCCGGCGAGCCTACAGTTGAGCCCACTCTTGAGCCTTCCAAAGAGCCGACCGCGGAACCGGCGACTGCTCCAACGCCGACGCCTACTCCTACGCCCGGACCAACTCCCGAACCCACCGGGGCGCCGCCAGAATTTGACCCGCTGCGGATCGTTTCAGACACGGCGCTCAAACGCGACGTTCTGTCGTACTTCGCCAACGCAAAAATCACTTCGGTTTCGGCGGGGGACGACGCCTCGGAGGGCGGAGTGATCGTTCTCGAGACGAAAAACGCGGGGTCTGGCGGCACGTCCACGCCGTCGGTGTTCTTTAAATACAAAGCGTTTTGCGAAGCTGCCGGAGTGAAGAACGCGAGTTTCGCGGAGAGGCCGTTCGTGGTGCTGAAGGTGAGGGGCGTCAACCTGTCCAACAGGTACGTCAGCGTGATGGCGGCGGGTTCGGTCAACGACTCGGAGACTTCGCGCAGGGAGGTGTTCAGGCCGCTTGACGCAGCGGACGGCTGGCGGTATCTGTGCTTTGACTTTACGGACGTCGCGAACGCGGATCTGCTGTCGATGTTCAGAATTACGTTCGAGCAGTTTGCGGGCGGCAACGGAGAAAAACTTGAGATTGCGGAGATGCTCTTCCTGACGGCGGAGGAGGCGGCTGCGTACAGAACGGAGGACGTTTACGCCGTGCAGGAACAGACCGCGGAGGGGCTTGATTTGAGGATTTTGCAGTTTAATATTCAGACGGAGAACGGGAACTCCGCGCCTTTCAGGGTGAGAGCGGACATGTACAGAGAGCTTGTGGACAGACTGATGCCGGACGTTGTCGGTATGCAGGAAGTCACCGTGAACTGGCGGAGGTGGCTCGATACGTACGTGTTCAACGATTCGTATGCGGGTGTGGGCGAACCGAGAACCGCGGGGGGCGAGGCGAATCCGATCTACTACAGGAAGGACAAGTTTGAGCTTCTCGAATACGGTACGTTCTGGCTTTCCGACACGCCTGACGTCGCCGGGTCGTCGTTCGAGAACGCGAACTACCCGAGAATTTGCACGTGGGTACTTTTAAAAGACCGCGCGACAGGCGTCAGCTTCGTGCATTTCAACACCCACCTGGACCACAACGGGAACAACAGCTCGTCTGACGGGAACACGATCCGCAAGGAGCAGATGAAGGTCATAATCCGGTTCTCGCAGCGGTTCAAGGAGCTGCCGATGTTCCTGACCGGCGACCTCAACAACCGCCGCACCACAAGCGAGGGCAAGATATACGCGCTCTACAAGATGATAACGGGCGTCTCGACAGTCGACGACGGAAACGGCGGGAAGATCAAAATGACGCTCGGAGACGCGAGAATCGACTCGCCGGTGACGGTGGACGAAAACCACCTGGCGACGATGACCAAGTACTACGACGAATCGAGTTCGGCCTACAACCCGCAGAAGGAGCCGATCGACTACGTGTTCTACAACACATTGAATACGGTCGCGCACTCGTACGAGACGTTCCTGATCTCAAGGGGCGCTTACGAGATTTCGGACCATCTGCCGGTGTTTACGACTTTTACGATCAATAAATAATCCGTTGATTTGATGATTTGAAATTTTGCCTGAATATAGGAAAAAATAAGGGGACGGCCGCGTGCGGCCGTCCCCGTTTGCTGCTATGCGGTTACCCGGGAATCAGTTGTTGAGCGTGCCGTCCCAGGTGCTGACGTTCGTGGACTTTTTCTCCTCCTCGGCGAACCAGTGCTGGGTGATGCACTTGGCGTCGGTGTAGAAGTTGAGGCCGTCCTTGCCTAGCGTGTGGAGCGCGCCGAAGAAGGACTTTTTGTGGCCGGAGAAGGGGAATACGCCTACCGGAACCGGGATGCCGACGTTGATGCCGACCATGCCGCCGTCCGTGCGCTTCGCGAACTCGCGGGCGTAGTAGCCGTTCTGGGTGTAGATGACGGAGCCGTTCGCGAACGGGTTGGCGTTCATCTCTCTGAGGCCTTCCTCGAAGTCGCGCACTCGCTTGATTGAGAGAACGGGGCCGAAGAGCTCACGGGAGCCGACGTACATGTCGCCGGTCACGTGGTCGAGGATCGTGGGGCCGAGGTAGAAGCCGTTTTCGTACCCTTCGACGACCACGTCGCGTCCGTCCAGAACGAGCTTCGCGCCTTCCTGAATGCCGCGCTCAATGTCGTTGATGAGCTTCTGCTTGTGAGCGGCGCTGTAGACAGGACCGAGCTTCGTCGTCTTGTCGTATGCGGGGCCGACCTTTATGTTTTTCGCGAGCTTCACGATTTCCGCGACGAGTTCGTCGGCGATCTCCTCCTCGGCAACTACTACCGGAAGAGCCATGCAGCGCTCGCCTGCGCAGCCGAACGATGCGTTGATGATGCCCGCGGCGGTGCGGCCAATCGGAGCGTCTTTCAGAACGAGAGCGTGGTTTTTCGCCTCGCAGAGGGTCTGGACGCGCTTGCCGTATTTGGAGGCTTTTTCGTAGATCGAGAGGCCGACTTTCGTGGAACCAACGAACGAGACGCCTTTGATGCGCTCGTCGGCGAGAAGGACGTCCGTCGTGTCGCGGCCGCAGGTGATAACGTTGAGCACGCCGTCGGGAAGACCTGCCTCGCGGTAGATGTCAGCGATCTTAAGCGCCGTCATCGGGGTCGTGCTTGACGCTTTGATGACGATGGCGTTGCCGCAGGCGATGCACATCGGAGCCATCCAGCCCATGGGGATCATCGCGGGGAAGTTGAACGGAACGATTCCGAGGAATACGCCGACCGACTCGCGGATCATCTGCGTGTCGTAGCCGTTGGAGGCGTTCATCATCGAGTCGCCGAGCATGAGGTCGGGCATCGCGAGTGCGTGCTCCGTGGCTTCCTTCGCCTTCAGAATGTCGCCTTTTGCCTCTTCCCACGCCTTGCCGTTTTCGCGGGCGACGCTCATCGTGAGCTCGTCCATTCTCTCGACGAGGATCTCGCGAACCTTGTAAAGGACCTGCATACGCTTGAGAACGGGCGTGTCGCGCCAGCCCGGGAAGGCCTTGTAAGCCGCTTCCACAGCCGCGAGCGCTTCGTCCTGCGTGCATTTCGGAGCCTGCGCGATGATCTCGCCGGTGCTCGGATTGTATACGTCGTACCACTCGGTGGCGGCGGAGGGAACGTATTTGTTATTAATAAATAAATCTAACTTTTGCATGATTCTCGATCAACTCCTTAAATGGTTTGTGTGAAAACACCTGTTTTATAAGTGCGGGGTCCAGGTTGTTCAGTATTTCCTGGAAATCCTTGTGCGAGGCGCCGCTGACTTCCGCGAGCTTTGCTCTGCTTGCCTGCTGGCTCTCGGCGCGGTGAGGGGGATAGCCGCGTCCCATCGGGTCCGCGAAAAGCTTTTCGAAAATGTAGTCGAGGTTGATGTCGGCCGCCCAGCCGAAGCCCTTGTTGAGCGCCAGCGAGACGCAGTTTCCGCCGTTGATCTGCGAAAACAGCCATGCGTCGAGCGAGTCGAGTATCAGCCCGCAATACACGTTCGGGTACTGCATGGCGGAGATCAGGAAGCCCTGCCCGGTGCCGCAGCCGCCGATAACGAGGTCGACCGCACCCGAGTTGAGAGCTATGCCCGCCATCAAACCGGTGTGGATGTACGTCAGCTCCGGCTCGTTCCCGGCGCCTGTCATACCCACGTTGAAGATCTCGGCGTCGACTTTTTCGAGCGCGCGGATGACCTTTTCGTTCTTGTCCTGTGAGGACACTTCATTGATTACCGCAATTCTCATTGTCTTGCTCCTTTTCCTTGAGGGCCGGGCCGCGGGGCCCGGCGTCTTGCGGCCTGTGACGGATGCTTTGGAGGACCACCGGTCAGACGGTCTCTTCCTTGATCGCGCTTTCATAGGCCTTTCTCTTTTCTTCCATATATCCCGGAATCGGAACGTCCCACCAGCCGAACGCTTCGCCGCCGGAGAACGGGTGAACCGCCGAAACCGGAACGTGGATCAGTGCCGGTCCGTTCGCGTCCAGAGCGTCCTTGAGAGCCTCGCGGAATTCGCCGTCGTTTTCGGCTCTGTAGGCTTTGATGTGGAAGCCTTCGGCGATTGCGCGGAAATCGGGAGCGTACGCCTGCCCATCCTGCTCGAAATCGTTGCCGAACGTGTTTTCCTTGCCGAGAACGTCGACCTGGAGGTCCTTGATGGCCATCCAGCCGCGGTTGTCGGCGAGAACGATCACGACCGGAATGTTGTACTGCGCGGCAGTCGAGAGCTCCTGCATGATCATCATGAAGTCGCCGTCGCCGACAAGTGCGACAACCTTGCGGTCGGGAAGCGCGAGTTTGGCGCCCATTGCAGCCGGAACGCACCAGCCCATCGTGGAGAAGCCGCCCGTGGTGAGGTTGCAGTAGCGCTCCTCGTAGCAGTATTCCTGGAAGAGCTGCGCCTGCGTGTTGCCGGAAGACGTCGAGATTATCGCGTCCTTCGGAAGAACGTCCTTCATGACGCCGATCATGCGCGAGATCGTCATCTCTTCGGTCGGAACAGAATGCTTGCTCTTAACGTAGCCGAACCACGCTTCGCGGCGGAGCCTGATCTCTTCGAGGTAGGCCTTGTTGACCGTGAACGCGGGGTCTTTTTCGAGAACGCGCGTCAGGAACGACTTGACGTCAGACAGAACGCCGACGTCCGCGGCGTAATTTTTGCCGATCTCATGGCCGTCGAGGTCGACGTGAATGAGCTTTGTATCCGGGAAGTTGAACGCGACGCCTTTTCTGTAGGAGCACGTGGACTCGTCCGCGAATCTCGTTCCGAGTGCCAGAACGACGTCGGCGCTGCGGCTGATCTCGAGGCCGACCTTTGTGCCCTTGCTGCCTGTGTGGAAGCAGTACTGCGGGTGATTTTCGCGAACGGTTCCCTTTGCCGCGAGGGTGGTGATGATCGCCGCGCCCCACTTTTCGGCGAGTTTTTCAATAAGCTCGCCGGAAAACGTTCTCATCGCGCCGCCGCCCACGAAAATAAGCGGGCGTTTTGCCGTCTTCATAAGCTCGATCGCCTTGTCGATCGCGCACTCGTCGGCGTGGGGAAGTTCCCAGATCTGCTGCTTTTTGAGAGGGATGTTCTTCTCGGTAGTGTCCGCCTGAACGTCCATCGGAAGCGTGATGGCGACAGGACCGCGTCTGCCGGAGAGCATCTCTTTAAAAGCGTTGTTGGCGATTCTCGGAAGCTGGTCCGCCGTCTCCGCGCGCCAGCAGCGTTTTACGAGAGGCTCAAGTGCGCGCTGGATGTTGCTGTCGTGGTAGCGCTCGACCTCCTGGAGAACGCCGACGCCGTACATGTTTGTGTGCGTGTCGCCGCAAAGTGCCAGAAAAGGAGTCGAATCCACGTAAGCGGTGGCGAGACCGATCGAGAGGTTAAGCGTGCCGGGGCCGATCGACGCGAAAACGGCGAGAGGCTTCCCGCAGGCGCGATAGTAGCCGTCGGCGATGGCCGTGGCCGCCTGCTCGTGCTTGACCTGGAGGTAGCGGATCTTGCCCGCTTCGTCTGCCTTGCGGATTGCGTCGAACAGTCCGAGAACGCCGTGGCCGGGAATGCCGATCACGTACGGGACTTCTTCCTGAATCAGTTTGTTAACAATTATTTCTCCGCCTGTTGCTTTCATTTTACACCCCTTTTTATTATTTCAAAACGAGGAACGGATAGGTGTCGTTGACTTCGATCTCGACCTTCCTGTTTTCTTCGATGCTCTTGATGCTCGCGAGCACCATCGCGATGCTGTAGACGTTGTCCCAGCAGTCGGTTCCCGGCGTGCGGCCTGTCTCAAGCGCGTCGAAAAGGTCCTCGAGGGCGCCGTCGTGCTGGTCGCGAACGACTTCCGGTTTTTCGAAAACGCCTTCCTTGAACCACTCGCCGTAGTGGAGTCCGTTGTTGTGCTCAAAATACTGGTAGTGAACGTCGCCGAAGCCGTCCCAGACAATCGAGCCCTTTTCGCAGTCGATGCGCCACTGGTTGTCCCAGGACGTCCAGCACGCCTGAGCGCCGTTGTAGCCGCGGAAGAGGAACGTCACACCGTTGTCGAACTCGAAGACGGCGTCGCACGCGGAGTCGCCGGTGTACATCGAATCCTTCGGCCTGAAGCTGTGGTAGATTACCGAGGTAGGCTTTCCGTCGACCAGGTAGCGCGCCATGTCGAAGCTGTGGATGTTGTTGTCCTGAAGCTGCGGGTACTTGAACGTGTTGCGGACGCTGCCCATGTCGGCGTTGACGTAGATCTCGCCGCTGAGAAGGGTGGGATCGCCGAGAAGGCCGGATTTGACGAGGTTTCTCATTTTCTCGACGCGGTCGATGAAGCGGCGGTTCTGCATCACGAAGTAGTGCTTGCCGGTCTCTTTGACGGTCTTGAGGATCTCGTTGACCTGGTCGACGGTGAACGCCATCGGCTTCTCGCCGAAAACGTCGTAGCCCGCTTTGAGCGCCTTCGTGACAATCTGCCAGTGAACGGTAACGAACGTGAGGTCAATCAGAAGGTCGCCTTTTTCGTTCGCGAGGGCGTCGTCAAGGTCGGTGTAAATGGGGCAGGTGAGGTTGTAGCGCTCGCTGTACTTTTTCGCGTTGTCCGGGTTTTTGTCCACGAGGGCAACCAGGCGGCAGTCGTCGCGCTTGGTGATGTGGTCGAGCCAGCGGAAGGCAATCGCGCCGCACCCGACAAGAATAATGTTGTGTTTGATCATAGTGTTTTCTCCTTAATTGATTAGTGAATTATTACCTGTGAAATTGTTTCTTTAGATTTAGACCAGAGTTGCCAGAATTTTGCGCATTTCAGGAGCTGCGGGCGCGTGCTGTCCGCCCCAGGCTACGTTCCTGTAACTCCACGACTCGAATTCCACGCTCGCGCAGCCGTCGTAGCCGATCTCGTTGAGCGCCGCGAAAAGCGCCTTGAAGTTGACGAAGCCTTCACCGATGATCGGGAAAGTGAACTTGCCCGGTTCGGGAATGCCGACGGCGTCCTTGAGATGCACGTGGAAAATCTTGTCGCGGCCCCAGCTCTTGACCAGGAACTCCATGTCGGTGTTCCCGTACAGAACGTCGTGCGAGGGGTCGAGGTTGACGCCGAGGAACTTCGAGCCGTACCTGTCCTGGAGGTAGCGGTTCGTGAAAAAGTCGTGAACGAGCATGCCCCAGACGTTTTCGACCGCGAGCCTCACGCCGCAGCTTTCCGCGACGGGAATGATCTCATCGAACGCCTCGAACACCCACTGCCACGCCTGCTTCGCCGAAACCTGACGGCCGATAATGACCGGATCCGGCATCCACGGAACGGGGCCCGTGAACAGGTTGGCGGTGGTGACGCCCATGGCGGCGAGCTTCCTGATGTTGGTCTTGATGAGTTCGATCGACGCGCGCCTCGCAGCCTCGTCGGGAATCACAAAGTCGTGCTGCACGAGCACCTCGGAAATGGAAAGACCGTTCTTTCTGACGGCCTCGAGGAGGCGTTCGTTGTCGGCGGACGTCTTTCCCGGCGCGAATATGATGTCGTCGATAAGCTCAACGCAGGCGTAGCCCGATTCACGCACGAAAGAACACAGTTTTTCGTAGTCCCAGCCGAGCATCTCGCCGTTTGCTAAAAAACCGAATTGAATCATTTTGTCACCTCGTTTGTTTCTTATTACGCAACGCGTTTCTTAATACGATTATTGTAGCACATTTTAAGCGCTCTGTCAAGATGAATTCTATAGTTTGAAGCTTTAAAAATATAAAAAATCATTAAAGCGGTGAGGGGGCATCCCGGTACATTCACGGTGCATTCCCGACACGTTCGTGACACATTCCCGACACGTTCATGACACGTTCACGACACGCAGAAAAAACGCGGAAAAACACGCAATTGACGGCGCGGCGCGGCTGTGGTATCATTTACACATCCTGAAAAGGCGGTATTTTTGATGGAAAAACAAGTGCAGACAATAAATTCACTGACGCGCGGGCTGATGATTCTGGATCTGATTCACGAACACGGACAGATCGGGGTGACGGAGCTCGGAAAGTACCTCGGGGTCAACAAGAGCAGCGCATACAGACTGCTCAAGACGCTTGAGGAGAACGGATATGTCGAACAGGTCGCCGAGGGCGGGAAGTACACTCTGGGGCTGAAGCTGCTGAAATTCCGCGAGCGGATTCTCGACTCGTACGAAATCCGTACGATCGCCCGGCCGTTTCTCGAAGAACTGACGCGCGTTACCGGCGAGGCGGCGGGTCTCAGCGTCCGGAAAGGCGACGAATTCCTGCTGATCGACTGCTGCAGCAGCCCGCAGTACCTGGGGGTCATTCTGCAGGTGGGAGACAGGGAGGAGTTCAACTGCACCGCCCACGGGAAGGCGATGTTCGCGGAGCTTCCGAAGGAGGAACAGATGCGGCTGATCGAGGGCGCGTCGCTTATAAAACACACGGCCAACACGATCTGTGACGCCGGCGAACTGATTGCGGAGGCGCGCGTGAACAAGGCGCGGGGCTACGCGGTCGACGACGAAGAGACGACGCTGGGGATGCGCTGCGTGGCGTCCGCGGTTTACGATTTCAGCGGTTCCGTGGTCGCGGCGATTGGGATTTCCGGACCGGTCGATCGGGTGACAAAGGAAAAGCTCGGGAAGTACGCGGAGACGGTGTCCGATATTGCGAAGAGGATTTCAAGAAGACTTGGGTTCTGATTGTTTTGGGCCTATAAATAGGGGAAAGCCCGTGCCGCCCTTTCTTAGTTTAGAGGGGCGGCGCGGGCTTCTTCTTTAACATTTTAAGCCTTAGCAAGGCAACTATTCGATCGATATCTCGGCGATGTCGCACCCGGTGTTGCCGAACTCGATCCTCAACGAGTCGGCGCCGCTGATGTCGATCACGGTGCAGGGCGACAAAGCCACTTCCACAGGGTCCGTTCCCGCCTTGTCGACGAAGACGTGAATACCCTCGGTGCGGAGCAGGATCATGGTGACTTTCGAGGCGTTCTTCGTGTCGATTGTCAGAGTTTTGCCGGCCACCGCCGAGAACTTCGGGGAGAACACGGAGAAGATGTTCCCGTCGAACAGCTTGGTCATCGTCTTGATGCTGTCGCCGCTGAACGAGACGCTCTCCGGAAGCGAAGTGCCGGTTGATATGTCGAATTCGGTGATGATAAGCCAGTTGTCCTGCGCTTTTGTGCAGCGGAGACGTACGTAGCGGGCGCTGAATTCGGTGGAGTCAGAGACTTCGCGCTTTTTAACGTCGCAGAGTTTGGTGTATTTGTTTCCGTCCGTGGAGTACTCGATGACGCCGCTGTGCATGTAGTCGCCTGTGTGCGACGCTTCGCCGGTCTTCAAAGTGACGCCGCTGACCTTCACGACCGACCCCAGATCCACCGTGAACGTACTGTCTACGGCAGGAGCACCGGCGGACCAGAAATACGTGGAAGCATCGCCGTCAATCGCGTTCTCCGGGTTGAAATTCTCGTACGTGTTCAGCGTGGTCGAGGCGCTCACCGCGGATTCCACGTCCGCCGCGTTTTCGCCCAGCACCGAGTTGACCCTGTTCTTGGCGCCTGTGAGCAGCGGGAAGAGCGAATCCTTGCTGACCGAGACCGTGTTTTTGGCGGCCTGTTCGTAATAGTAGACGAACATCGCGGCGTGCTCGAATTTCTCCGCCCCGGTAGCGGAAGTGTCGAACGCGATCAGCTCAAGCGCGCAGTTTATTCCTGTTTCGGCCTTTTCGATCCATTTCTTGATCTCGGAGACCAGCGGGAAGGGGGCCTTTTCACGCAGCAGCGCCAGGTTGGCCTTCATTCCTTCCAGAATCGCCCGGAACGTTTCGGCAGACGCGGCGTCCTTGTAGTCGTACTTTTTGACCGCTTTAGTGAATTCGGTGGAGGATTTGCTGCCTGTGGCGAGCGTGCCGCGGCAGAGGTCGGAAAGGGTGAGAAGGCCTTCGGGACACTCGGGAACGAGCTTCTTCGCGGCTGTCTTGAGCGACTCC
>JAEEGI010015153.1_pt1 | contig 16090 bp, 15 predicted proteins | sample 8958751 | NCBI WGS metagenome assembly JAEEGI01 (sample SAMN16246545, study PRJNA631951) | gut metagenome | biome: gut microbiome; feature: rumen; material: KS-attached | host: Bos | place: Iran: Karaj | collected 2018-10
CCATCACGGAGGCGACCACCGGCACCATGAACCGGTGCTGGAACTCGTCCACGGTCCGGCAGGAGACGACGGCCGTCGCCACCGCATCGTACGGTTTCTCCGGGAACAGCCAGGCGCAGACGGTCCGGAACTGGGGATCGGCGACGATCCGCCGCATCGCGGCAGGAATCTCGGCGTCGTTGTAGGGTCTGATATCGTCAAACATGCCTGGGCCTTTTGTCGATGAACTTCACGGGTTTGCGGGACTTGGCGGGATACAGGACGGCGGCCACTTCCGGCACGGGGCGGATTTCGATGCGCGGCGCCACCCGGATGCGGGAGCGGAACCGGTCCTTGAGGTCCTTGACGGCGTCAAACTCCGGCTGGTATTTGAGGCCCACCTCCACGAGCACGTCGTCGGTGCCGGCGTCGCTTTCATCCACGATGACCACGTAGTTCTCCACGTAATCGGTGTTGTCCAGCACGTCGTTCACGGCCGGCGGATACAGGGTGGTTCCCTTGAGTTTGATCATGTTGTTCTTGCGGCCGACGAGCGGTGTCAGGCGGTACGACCAGCGGCCGCACCGGCACTGCTCCGTCACCTTGGCCGCCATGTCACCCGTACGGAAACGCAGGAGGGGCATCCCCTCCACGCCCAGCGTCGTGACCACGATCTCACCCACTTCCCCGTCGGGCACCGGAAGATTGTCCTCACCGATGATTTCGACAATGATGAGTTCCGGATGGACATGGCCGCCGCAGCCATGAGGGCACTCGGAGAAAGTCGCGCCCATCTCGGTGGAGGAATAGGTCGCGAACAGGTCCACGTCCCATTTCTCCCTGATCCGGCGGCCCAGGAGATTCAGGTCGAAGTGCTGGTCCCGCAGCCCTTCGCCGATGCCGATGATGCGCCGTACCGAAGAATTCCGGTAGTCGATGCCGTGCTCCTCGGCATACTGGATGAGGCGCAGGATGAAGGAAGGGACGCACATGATGGTGTCCGGCTTCAGGCGCTGGATGGTGTCCCACTGGAGTTCCGGAATGCCGTTGCCCACACGGATGATGCTGGCGCCGAGCGCCCGGATTCCCAGGAAATAGGCCAGTCCCGCCATGAAACGCTTGTCAATGGTGGTCATCAGCTGGACGATGTCGCCGGGCTTCACACCGGCGCAGGAGAAGGATTTCTTCTCATTGAACGCCAGCCGGTCCAGGTCCTTGTCCGTGCAGCCGAAGGTGACGGGATCCCCGAGGGTGCCGGAAGTCGTGACGTAATCCACGATCTTCTCCTTCGGGCAGCACAGGAAATCGTCATTGAACAACTGCAGGTCCTTCTTTTCGGTGAAAGGAATCTTCACCAGGTCCTCCAGCGTCCGGATTTTCGCGATGTCGATATGATAGCTGTCGAACATTCTCCGGTAGTACTTCGAATGCTCCGACAAGTATTGCAGCGCCTCCGCAAGGCGTTCTTCCTGATAGGCCTTGATGACCTCGGGCCTTTCAAACTCAATGTCCGCCATAATCAATCTCTTCAAGCCAGTCGAGGAATTCGGCCTGCCAGCGGGCCGTCTCCTCCGTAAATTTCTCTTTGTCCGCGCCGAATCCGTGACCGCCCACGTGGTAGAGGATGGTGCGGTGCGGTACCCCCTTCTCCGTCAATGCGGCGTCCAGAAGGTCCGCATTGTGCGGGTCAACGACCGGGTCGTCGTCGCAGCGGAGCAGGAACACGGGCGGCGAATCAGGCCGCACGTGGCACTCCAGCGAGAGGGAATCCCGCATCGTTTGGTTCCCCGTCCTCCCGTCACCCAGCAAACCGCGCCGGGAACGGGCATGGGTGCTGGGATCCCGCAAGGACACGACCGGATAAATGGGCGCTACGAAATCCGGACGCAGGGACATTCCGTCTGCGAGTCCGGTGAAATCCGTTCCGAAAAACTCGGCCGCCGACATCACGAGATGCCCGCCCGCGGAAAAACCCATCGCGCCCACAGGACCGTCGTACCGCCGCCGGACCAGGGTGATGGCCCGCTGCAGGTCCGCAATCATGTCCGGATGGCGGTTTCCCCCGAACAGCGCCCGGGTATGGAATGTGAAATTGAACCAGCCTCCCGTGCGGTACAGGAGCACGTAAGCGGCGATGCCGTTCCCGGCCAGCCACTCGCCGACAAGTTCGCCCTCCCCTTCCTTGTCCAGCCAGAAATAACTTCCGCCCGGGCACACGACGACGGCGGCCTTCGGCTCGCCGTCCGGCAGATAGGCGGTCAGGGTGGATCCGGCGCGCACGGACGTCCCCCCCCAGATCTTCACCGTCTGGGCGTTCAGGGCCATGCTCAGCAGGATGAGCAGGAATGTCAGCAGTCTTCGCATGTACCGCAAAGATAATTCAAATTGTCGGGAATGTCCGCAATCCGTGAGGCTGTGAGGTATTTTTCTTCGTCCTCCTCATAGGCTGTCACCCGCATCCCGGGATGCGTCAGGGCCACCAGGAGGGCGTAAACGCCGCAGCCCGCTTCCCGGACGGTCAGCTCCGCACCCTCCAGGGCATCGACCCGGGCCAGCGTTTCCGGCGTCAGGACCCGACGGCATTCAACCTGGGCGTCATGCCCCTTATACAAATACAGGTAACGGACATAGACTGCGTTGTAGGCGGCCGTTTCCCGCTCCGTCCGAATCCGGGCATACTCCCGTTCATAGTCGTGGCGAACCTTCCGCGTAAAGGCGGCAAGGTCTCCTTCCGGGACCTCGAACCGCTTTCCCACCTCCATGTACAGCCCCGCCTTCCGGAGCAGGAAGTCATGCTTGGGCAGCGCGTAGCCGAAACCGTGGATAAACAGCGGCAGAATCGGCAGGCCCAGTTCGCGGGCGGAGAGGAACGCCCCCCGGTGGAAGCGCTGGATCCGGCAGTCAGGACTCCGCGTCCCCTCCGGGAAGATGACGATGGAATAGCCCCGGGACACCAGGTTCTTCATATGGGCCAGGTTCTTCTCCAGGCCTTCCGTCACGGGATAGAACTCCGCCTTGCGGAGCAGATAGCCGTAGAACGGGCTGTTCCAGACCCATTCGTTCGTCAGGAGAATCACCTTCGGGCTCAGGGCCAGGATGGGCAGGACGTCAAAATGCGACTGATGGTTGCAGATGTACACCGCCGGCCGGCTGAAGTCCTCCCCGTAAGGGTTGGACAGCGTATAAGGGCAGCCCGGAATCAACTTCATGGCGAGCCGGGCCGTCCGCATCAGGACGTTGCGGTAACGCTCCCGCTTGCGGGGCGTCGGACCGCCCAGGAACAGGAAGAAGGTCCAGACGGTCAGCCCCAGCATCGCCAGGACGAAAACCACATAAATGAAACCGGTGCGAAGGGAGCACCCCAGAGTCCATGGAATCCGGCGGGGCCGCCCTTTCTTCGTCGTCAGGAAACGGAAAACCAGAGGCGGCAGATAGTACGCCATCGCCACCACGGTGAACATGCCCACGACCGTCACCGCGGCCAGGGACCGCAGGGCCGGATGCCGCGCCACGATGAGGGCGCCGATGCCGATGAACATGATCAAGGCCGACAGGACGACGGCGTTCTTGAACGAGCGGAGAATCTTCTTCCCGGTCGCGTACTCATACATCAGGCCCTCGGTCATGAAAATGGTATAGTCGTCGCCCTGGCCGAAAATGAAGGTGGCCAGGATGATGTTGACGATGTTGAACTGCAGGCCGAAAAGACGCATCGTCCCGAGAATCCAGACCCAGCCCACCGCAAGCGGCAGGAACGAGGCCAGGCTCAGCTCGATGCGGCCGAAAGACAGCCACAGGAAGAAAAACACGATCAGGCTGCACAGAAGTCCGATCCGGTCGAAATCGTCCGACAGCAGCCGCACCAGCGCGCCGGACACATCCTCCTGCGTAAAACAGAACGCCCCCTCCGGCAACGACGCACGCAGGGATGACACGTCATTCCGGGCCTGACCCGGAATCTCACCTACCTTCAAGTAGTTGACCACCTGCACCCTGTCCTCCCCCGGAAGATACATCGCCGTCCCCAGCGTCCCCGTGACCGGCGCGAAATAATCCACATCCCGCGCCGCCCAGTCCGTGTCCAGCACATCGAAGAACGGCTGGAAGGCATGGGCCGTGAAGCCCGACTTCAAGCCCGCGTCAATGATGCGGTCCGACAAGTCGGGATGCGCTTCCAGGAAAGCGTTCCAGCGGGCGATGCGCTCCTCCTGCATCCGTTTGGAAGGGAGGAACGCCCCCGGGCCGGATGCATCCTTCAGCAACGGTGCAAGCGCCTCATTGCACTGAAGCGCTTCCTCCGCAGTGGCGCCGGACGCCACCACATAGACCGTCGACGCCCCGTCGGCCGACGCGCCCATCTCCTCCAGGACGGCGAATCCCTTTTCCTGTTCCGGCGTCATGTAGTTGATGTGGTGCATATCCGCATCGAAGGAGATGCTCCGGCTCAGCCGGAAGAAGACGGCCGTCAAAAGGAGGAACCCGCAGAATACCCATTTCCGGGCCTTCGGGGACAGTTGGATGTGCCGGTCGAAGTCCAGTTTGACGGTGTTCCGGGGCCGGGAGGCCGCCGGAACGAAGACCGGCAGGAACACGAGCACGAACAGAATCGTCCCCACCAGCATCATCGCTCCGATGAAGCCGAAGTCGTGCAGGGCCTCTGCTTTCAGCAGGAGCAGCGACAGGAAGGCGCCCACGGTGGTGATGTTGCCCACCAGGAGCGGATTGACCTGGTCCGAGAGGGCCTTGCGCTTGTCGGGCTGGTATTTCAGGTGGTCCACATAGTGGAGCGGATAGTTCACGGCGATGCCGATGATCATGGACCCGATGCCCAGGACGATCAGCGACACCGAGCTCTTGAACAGGGCGATGATTCCGAGGGCGAAGAGCGCGCCGGCTAGGATGGACACGAGAATCCAGAACACGTCGGCGAAGCGCTTGTAGCTCAGCCACAGGACGATGCAGATGAGGATGGCCGCGAGCGCCAGCGCCAGGTAAGAGTCTTTCTTGATGCGGAATGCATTTTCGACGGCCACTTCCGGTCCGCCTGTCGACGTGATGCGGATGTCCGGGAACTGCGCCGCCGTCCGGGACTTGGCCGTGTCCACAAGGGCCTTCAGGTCGGAATTCCGGCCGGATTCGCTGCCGCCGAAGGGAGAATTGAACAAGACGACGCCGGTACGGCCGTCGGCCGTAAACAGGAACCCGTCCTCCACGCGGCTTCGGGTGGCGGGATTCAGCGCCTCCAACCGCTGCAACACCGGGGAGAAAAGGCCCAGCGGGTCGCTGCGGAGATATTGGGAAGTGAAGCCGGAGGCCATCGAATAGAACCCCTGTCGGTTTTCCTCCATCCTGTCCTCCACATAGCCGGAAACGGCCAGGAGAGAGTCCATCCGCGCATAATCTGATTCCGTCAGGAAAAGCGGCCAGTTGGAACGGATGAAACCGAAGACCTCCTCCACGGCGTCCGCATCGGCGGAAACCCGGAGGTCGGGAATGAGACCGGCCGTATCGGCATCGGCCCAGACCTCTCCGAAGGCGGTCATCGCGTCCATCAGGAGGTCCGGATCGTCTTCCGCCGCCTCGAAGAAGACGGCCATCCGGTCCTGGCCGAGACGGTTGTATACGTCGGAATACAGCCGGCTCTCCTCGCTTTGGGGCAGGAAGGCGGAGATGTCCTCCTCGTAATCCATCCGGAGGGCGGACAGGGCGCACAGCCCCAGGAGGACGGCCATGATGAGAAAGGCCAGCCCCTTGCGGGCCGACAGGAAGTCATAGATATGCAGGATGACTTTTTTCATCGGCCGGTCAGCATCCGGGGATAACCGTACACCAGGGCGAGCACGCACAGGACGGTGTTCAGCACGCTGATGCGGAAGAAATCGGCGAAGGGCCGGAAATGGGAGACGCGGTCTTCGGGATAATACACGCGTACGGGAACGGGGACCAGCCTCAGACTTTTCCAGGCGGAGAAGACAAGGAGGGTCAATTCCGCTTCATACCGGGAGGTCAGGAGCTTCAGGGACGGAAGGTCCTCCAGCGGATAGATACGGAAGCCCGTCTGGGTGTCCGGAAGCTTCCTTCCGGTCTGGACGGTGAACCAGAAATTCGAGAAACGGTTTGCGAAGGTGTTGCCCGAGGGCATCCCTTCGGCCGTGAGATTCCGGCTGCCGATGACCAGCATCCGTTCCCCCGCCGCCGACACAAGGGCCGGAATGTCGGCCGGATCGTGCTGGCCGTCCGCATCGAGCGTGAGGGCGAACCTGTAACCCAGCTTCCGGGCGGCCTCCAGACCGGTCTTGAGCGCGCGACCCTTGCCCTGGTTCTTCGGATGACGGAGCACCCGGATATCCAGGCCTTCCAGTTTCCGCTCCGTGTCGTCCGTACTTCCATCGTCCACGACCAGGACCTGCAGTCCCTGCCGAAGGACGCCGCGGACCACGTCCGCGACGGTTCCTCCGTTGTTGTAAGACGGAATGACGGCGCAGATATGACGGGGATCGGTCACGCCACGGACAAACTCATTTTGGCGGAGAGGACATCTCCGTACAGAACCTCCACCTCCCGTACGCTTCCTTCACCGGACAGGTTGAAACGGAGCGGGGTCTTGCCGTCGGGAATGACCGGACTCGTGAACTTGATGTTCTTCGCGCCCGCAAGCCGGATGGCATGGCCGGCTTCGCCATCGTCATGGCCGGCTCGACCGGCCATCTCCCGCATCAGTTCGATGGCGATCTCCACCAGGCACACCCCCGGCGTGATGGGATACCCCGGAAAATGTCCCCGATAGACAGGACTGTCCGGCAGAAGGCGGACGGTCGCGCCTCCGGCATCGACGGTTATGATCTCATAGAGGATTCCCCGCAGCATCTTATTCTTTTTCAAAGAGTTTCGGGTCTATCGGCCGGTTCGTCACCACGTCCTTGAACTCCAGCAGCGTCCAGTCGCCGTCGGGCGTGACCAGAAGGGCGGAGCGGATCTGGAGGGACTTTTTGTCAGCATGGACGATAATCTCCCGGAAAACGGACTTGAGGTCGCGCCGGACCGGCACCAGTTTCACGGCCAGGTCCTCCCCTTCCAGGGCGGTGGCGGTGAAGTCCTTCTCCGTCGGAATCCGGAAACGGCGGCCGTGAACGGCGAGCTCACCTTCGGAAACGAAGAGACTCCGATAGGGCTTCCGCACCTCCCAGCGAAGACGGTCGGGGCTGGCGAGAAACATCCGGCCTTCGCTCACCAAATCTTCCGTCAACATCGCGCTGTGGCGGGTCTGGACGAACGAAAGCTGCAGGGTTTCGAAAGCATTGGCCGCCTTCAGGCGGTCCAGAATGTCATTCTGGGCCGATGCGGAAAGAGCCAGCGCCAGGCAGGACAGGAGAATGATCAGTCGTTTCATCATCGGGCAATCAACACGCAACCGGTCATTACAAGAAACACACCAAGCCACTGCACCCAGTTCACCTGCTCGTGGAAAACAAGGATGGCGGCCACCATGCCGAACGCGTAGCTCAGGCAGGACAGCGGATAGGCGATGCTGAAGGGGAAATGCTTCAGGATATACAGCCAAAGGACCGTGGCGACACCGAAAGAGAGGCCGCAGAAAAGGAACCACCAGTTGGTGAGCTGGCTCCGGAAAAAGGACCAGGACCAGCTGAAGGGACCCGAGGTGGCGAGCCCCAGTTTAAGCAGCACCTGTCCTCCGCAGAGGAAGACGCTTTGCGTAACAGCCAAGACGATGAGTTTCCACATATCTTGCAAAAGTACGGAATCCGCGTAACAATTGCAAAAAAAGCGGGCCGCCCGAAGGGCGCCCGCTCTCGTTCCGAAGGGTTGAAGCTCTTACTTCTTCTTGCCGAGGATGCCGCCGAGCACGCTGCCGGCGATGCTGCCGAGCACGCTGCCACCGGCTTTGGAGGCCTTGGGAGCGGCGCCGCCCGCGAGCGCACCGCCGAGCACGCTGCCCAGGATGCTTCCGCTTCCTCCCTTGAGGGTGAGGAGGACGTCGTTCAGGTCCACGTCACCGTCACCGTCCTGATCCTTGATGATGCCCTTGAGGCCGCCCATGATCTTGGGGATGAAGGCGAGGAGCGCGGCGCCCAGTGCGCCGAGCTTGAGCTTGGAAAGAACGTTGGAGTTGAAGATGTTGCCGGCGAGGGCGGTCACAGGGCTCGTGGCCGCATCGGCCTGGCCGGTGAGGAGGCCTTTGATCTGGTCAAGGCCGCCCGGGAGCGTCGCCGTCTTGGCGAGGGAGCCGAGGATGGAGTCGGAAAGACCGCCGAGAACCTGCTTCTGGAGGTTCTGCGGGATTTCGATGTTGCTGCTGGCAACATTCTTGGTCACCTGCTGGAGGATGATGTCGCTGAGATTCATAGTGTATGGAAATTAGTGTTTTGTGTTCATCTAGGCAAATATAAGGAAAAGAACAGAAAAATGTTCGGTTTTCCAAAATCTTTTTTCAACTATCTGATGCCCAGGCGGTCGTATTCCCCTTTCCGCACAGCCAGGACGCTCCTGACCTGCACCCCCTTGTCCAACAGGGGCTTCACCGTCTGTTCATACTCCTCCGTCGAATACTTGTATCCCCGGCGGATGGAACGGGAATACTGGTAACTGAGAAACCTGGGGACGTCGCTGATGACGATGCGGCAGGATTTCGCGCCGGTGGTTAGGTTCCCATGACGGTCCGCACTGTTGAAGAGGCAGGTCTTGGAAAGCCTGACCAGGAAATGATACGTATCGTACTCCAGATCGACAACCAGGGCCGGAGCGTTCATCCTCTTCTTCTTTTTCGCCTTTACCGCCGCCAGTCTGTCTTCGTTCCCCGGTGCTGGTTTCCAACCGCTGATGTCGGTGACCCGCTTGATCTCCAGCCCAGTCTTCCGGGAAGCGAATGCGGCTATCTCCCTCCACCGCCGTCCGTGCCCCTCGCGAATCCATCCTCGACAGTAGCAGTACAGGTGGCACATCTCGTGCAAGAGACTGTTTCGAAACTGTTCCTCCGTACAGTCATAAAACAGGGAAATCTTGATGCCCATACCCCGACTGCCGTAAAAGAACTGACCGAGCTGCGTCCGGGTGTTTGTGAAAACAATCCGGACCTTCGGCAGCTCGTCCGCGAAGACAAGGCCGTTGAACTCGTCGAACCAGGCGTTCATCTGCTCAAGTGCGGGTGTCATGTCAATCTCCTGTTCTTTTGCTTCGGCATACCGGGCGTCATGCCTGCCCGATTCAAAGGTACTCATTTCTTCCCGAAAAAATGCTATATTTGTCCCCCGAAAAACAAACTGCAGTCAGCCGCCTTCATGCTCATCGCCGATAGCCCTGACAGAGATCATGCCAACCGGGAGAAAACCATGTCTAAAGACACTTACAAGCGTTCATACTCCTCCGAATACAATCATTCTGAGAAGGATGTAAGGCCCGGTCAATCACGCCGGTCCCCTGCTGTTCTGATCATTGTCGCAGGTCTTCTGGCAGCCGCTTTCTATTATTTCCATTCTCACGAAAAGAATGCTGACGGTTTCAATCCGGCTCCGGAATCCGCCGTCACGGAGGCTGTCGTCAATCAAGACGAAGCCGCTGTCGCTTCTCCGGAACCGGTCGAGGTCCCCGAACCTTCAGACCAGCCGTCCTCGGATGAACTCATCGATGAATGGATTCATGCAAGCGCCGTCAAGCAGGCGGAACAGGCCGGCGTCAACACGGAGGGCACCACGGCGGAGATCATCGACAGAATCGCCCATGCCAACGCCGTCGAGCAGGCGAAGCAGGCTGGCGTCAGCACGAAGGGAACAACAGCGGAAATACTCGAAAGAATCGCCAAAAAGAACCTCGAAAAGTACGGTCAATGAGAACTCTCCTACGGCCGGGCAGGGTGAATGACATCCCAATCCTCATAGCCGACATCCTCGTTGCCTCCGGGAATCGTGCTGTCACAAACAGCATTCTCAAGGGACATGGGAATGATTCTCAGGGCCGGAGACTGATACTCCCGGCGGAGTATTTCAGAATTACAGTTCATCGATCACTTCATTTTACCGTGCAAAAACACATAAAAGATATGAATTTTGAACAGGTCGGCTGTTTTGATTTTTCACAGAGTGTAAACAACCGCCCGTCAAACGACTTACAGATGGCCGTTTTTCCAACCCGAGGTTCGGAATCCGCCCCATAGAGGCGACCGACAGGGAACGTCTGTCGGTCGGCGGAGGGGCGCCGGCGTGCTTTTCCCCGTTTTTGAAAAGGGGCAAAAGCACAGGAGGTGGGCATTAATGCAGCGAGAGGCATATCAATGTGCGCTTGAATTTGAGAAAATCAGGTGTTTTTGCGGCGCGGATCGTATGATGCCGCCGGGGTACGTGTGGATAGTCGTTGGAGCAGGTGTGCTGTGCTGGTGGAGCAGGTGTGGGTAGTTGTTGGAGCAGGTGTGGAAAAAGGGGTGGGACCTGCGCCATTGGAGCGCGTAGATGCTCTTTTTGCGGTGCAGGTCCCCAGGCAAAAACCACACCTGCACCACGACGTAGCGAGACCTGCACCATACGGAATCGGTGTCGAACAAAACACCAAGGAATAAAAACGCATGGGATGGGCAGAATCCACCGATCACCCCGACAGGAAGAAAGCAGGGACGTGCAACTGGCCGCTCAGCCGGCCGGAGGGGTGTTTGAACCGCTTCTTCGTAGTCCGGAGGGGGCAGCGCTCTTCGGAGGGCGAAGCCCGACATGGGGGTGTTTGAGGGGGCGCAGCCCCTTCAATAAAGGTAAAACAGAAAATAGACAGCCGAAGCTGTCTATTTTCGAGTACACTCTCAGGGGCTCGAACCCTGGACCCGCTGATTAAGAGTCAGCTGCTCTACCAACTGAGCTAAGAGTGCGTTCAGTATGTCCGGAAGACTCGCTTCCTTTGTGACCCGTTCGGGGCTCGAACCCGAGACCCCAACATTAAAAGTGTTGTGCTCTACCAACTGAGCTAACGAGTCTTCCCTTCCTCGTATTGGCTTTTCCCAAACGGGATTGCAAAGGTAGGCATTTTTTTCGAATCCGCAAGGAAATATTTGATTTTTTTAAAAATTCTTTGAGCCTCCAAGACCAATGAATCGTCCATGAAGACGAAGTAGGAGATTAAAAATGGAATGTTTATCTTTGCGTCCCAAATGTAAAACTGACATGCACAGCAAACTGTTATATTTGACCTGGACCCTGCTTTGCCTTTCGATCTGTCTTTCCTGCAACAAGGAACCTCAACACCCCACAAAGACAGTCGCAATCTCCTATGATGAATCCTATGGCCTGACCCGGCTGTATCCGGAACTGGAAACCTCTCCTTTCATCAAGTATGACGCAAATCTAGGTTATTACCTCATCTCGGAAGAGAAACAACGGAGCCTGTCCTACCTCGACGTTCCCACCGAATTTCAGACACTTACGTGGGATTCCGTTCCGCTTCCTTCCTTTCTTTGCGGCGACAACGCGGGAATAACATTGACCCATCCCGGTGTATTCATTGAAAACCGGAACGACTTTCCGGTCTATACCTCTGTCGACGCCATCCTCTTCAACGACCAAGGAAAGGCGGAATTTGTACTCTCTGAAAACGGGACCTCCTTCTATCTGGCCAAGGAGGACGCCATCGACCGGGACCCGATCCGGAACAGGGAGGTCCAAGCCATAGGGTCCCTCTTCCGCGCTCCCTTTTCCGACGGGGAACTGCTGCTGCCGTCGCTCTCTGTCCGGCCCAACACGCTGGATGAGGACGCCTTCACCCGCAAAGAAGAATACCGGATGCAACTGAAAGCCAGCTGGATGATTCCGCTGGCCTTTACCGGAGAGATCCAAGCAGAAGGCGCTCCAACGCTTCCTGTTGCGCTGAATGGAGCCAGCCTGGGAGCCCCCGGTAACGCAAAGCACAGAATCAAACAGAACCTCGAGAACAAATACCTTCCCTTTGACTGCCGGATTACGCCCGTGTTCACGATGGAAGGGAAACAACCGGTCTATCTGGACAGTTTCATCCTCAAAAGGGAAGAACAAGTGGAATACTCCTATGAATTCAGCCCGACGGAAGACAACTGGAAAGCCTCCTTCCATTACCTGGTCTCTCCCGCCCGGGGAAGGGATGAATTCTTCTCCAAAGATCACGGATACCTGAGAATCTGGTACACCAAGTTCACCGCCAACCTTGAGGAAAGCCGATAAGTGTATTCAAAACAATAGAAAGAAGAATGAAAAAAGTGCTGTTGGGACTCGTCTGTCTTCTGAGTCTTGTTTCTTGCAAAAAAGGGCCCGTCACAGTCGTCTATCTATTAAGCGTATCAGCCGAAGCCACTCATCCCGACGAGATCGTGGATCCTGAAATGCACAATATCTATGAAACACTCTTGCGCGACCTTCAAAGAGACCTCGATCCCAATTATTATTCTCTCGATCCACGAGAAATAGGTGCAGTTATCAACCGGGCAGTATTGTCGATGGATCCCAAAGACGTTCCTGCTGAAGACGAACACAGGATCGCGGAGTTCAATGATTATCTGCCCAAACTCAAGGAGATCGAAGCCTCGTACCGGAAACGGATTGAAGGTCTCGAGAAACGGGACGGGGTTTCTTTCTGCATCAATGGCAAACTTCTCTTGCTCAAAGCGCGGGAAGATTCCAGAACGGATGGTTATCTGAAAGAATACCAGTTCGAACTGAGATACAATTAAGATGAGAACTCCTTGATCCGCTGCTCCTCGGACAGGCGGCAAACAAGGAGGCGGTCCGCCGATTCCGCAACGATATAACCCTCAAGGCCTTCCACCACGACGGTCTTTTCGCCGGCCGTGTGAACGAAACAGTCTTTGCAGCCGTACAGGCGGACATCGCCGCCGATGACGGCGTTTCCGTCGGCATCGGGCTCGATGTGCGTCTTGATGGACCCCCAACTTCCAAGGTCGCTCCAGCCGAGGTCCTCCGCGATGACATAGATTTTGCGGGATTTCTCCATCACGGCATAGTCGATGGAAATCTTCTCGCAGGTCGGGAACAGCCGCCGGAGGACGGACGCTTCGGCATCGGTAAACAAAGCGGGAGCAATCGTGTCCATGACCCCGGCAATCTGCGGCGCATAGGCCCGGAGCTGGCCGGTGATGGTCTTCACGTTCCAGACGAAGATGCCGGCGTTCCAGAAATAGTGTCCGTCAGCGACGTAGGCTTCCGCTGTCGCCGCATCCGGTTTTTCCTTGAAGGCAGACACTTTCACCAATTCGCCCCGCACGGCATCGGCCGCGTAGATGTAACCGTAGCCGGTCTCGGGACGGGAAGGGGTGATGCCCACGGTGACGATAGCGTCGGTCCCGTCCGTCGCAGCCAGGGCCTTGCGGATCACTTCGGCGAACTCGGCGGTCTTGAGCACCAGCGCGTCGGCGGGGGTCACGACGATGTTGGCCGTCGGGTACCGCTGCTGGATCTTCCAGCAGGCGTAGGCGATGCAGGGAGCCGTGTTCCGTGCCTCCGGCTCAGCCAGGATCTGCTCCAAGGGGATGTCCGGAAGCTGCTCCCGAACGATATCCACATACTTTTCGGAGGTCACCACCCAGAACTTGTCCGGGGCACAGACAGGCAGGAAACGCTCCACTGTCAATTGGATGAGCGACTTCCCCACCCCGAGGACGTCGATGAACTGCTTCGGGCGTTCCGGGGTGGAAAGCGGCCACAGCCGGCTGCCGATGCCGCCGGCCATGATAACAACATGGGTATCCATTACAGCTGGTCGATGTACGCCTTCATCTGCGGCACCTTGGCATAGGCGGCGTGGAAGAGGGCGACCTGGTTGCGGGTGCGGACCAGGTTGTGCTCCGGATACTTGATCTTGTAATACGTGTCACCGTTGATGTAATCCGCGAAGAAGCGGACGGCCTGCATGTACGGGAACAGGCAGGCGGCATACGGCAGGTTCTCCTTCTCGATCGGGGTCAGGAACACCTTGGCGGACTCCACATAGCCCTTGGCGAAGGCCTCGAAAATGTCCATCCTGAAATCGACCTTCTCCACGGCAGGGTCATCCTCGGCAACGGTGTTCGCGGCGGTGCGGAGGAAGTCGCCGAAGTCGGAGAAGACGAAGGACGGCATCAGGGTGTCCAGGTCGATGACGCAGAGGATGTTGCCTTCCTTGTCGAACATCATGTTGTTCACCTTGGTGTCGCAGTGGCAGATGCGCTTCGGAAGCACGCCTTCCCGATAGAGGCGCTCCGCCTTGCACATCTCCTCCTCGAAAGGTTTCAAGTCCGCGAGGATGGCCTGCACCTCGGGTTCGGCCATGCGGCCGACCTTGTCGGCGGCCACCGCCTCGGCGAGCTGCCGGGCACGGAGCTCCATGTTGTGGAAGTCCGGGATGGTCTCACCCAGCGTGTCCGGAATGTCGGAGAGCATGGCCTCGAACTGACCGAAGGCCTTGCCTGCGTAGTAGGAATACTCCGGATTCACCGTTTCATACGTGTAGGCATCCTTGATGAACACGGAAACGCGCCAATACTCCGTACCGTCCGTCCAGTAGGTCTTTCCCGTTTCCTTGCAGGGAATGAAGGTCAGCACTTTCCGGTCGATGTCCGGGTCGCCGGCGAGCTTGCGGCGGATATGGGCGGTAGCGCAGTCGATGTTGTGCTGCAGCAGTTCCACATCCTGGAAAATCGCGTTGTTGATGCGCTGGAGGACATAGTTGTCCGGGCCGTCGGTCTTGACCAGGAGCGTGTCGTTGATCAGGCCGTTGCCGAGCGGTTTGATCTCCAGGACCGCGCCCCGGACGTCAAACTTCGACACGATGGCATTGAGTTCTTCTGTGGTTCTCATATTCAGATGTTAGATGTTTCCCAAACTTTGGTTTCGGTGCAGCGGGCCATCACGCCGAGTCCGCCGCAGGACAGACGGAAATCGCCCTTCTCCAGTCGCCACAGGCCGTCGGCACCGACGAAAGCAAGCTCGTAGGCCGGCACCTCGAAGGTGACAGTCTTGGTCTCGCCCGGCTCCAGCGCGACCTTTTCGAAGCCCCGGAGGCGCTTGACGTCCGGAATGAGGGAGGCCACAAGGTCGGAACTGTACAGCAGGACGGCCTCCTTGCCGGCGCGGTCGCCGGTGTTGGTGACCTTGACGGATACTTTCAGGACGTCGCCGGCCTTGAAATCAGCCGGGCTCTCCAGCACGAGGTCGCTGTAAGCGAAGTCCGTGTAGCTGAGGCCGAAGCCGAAAGGCCACTGGACATCCATGATGGCGTCGTAATTATAGGAACCGTCCATCACTTCGCGGTGTTCGGACACCTTGTAGTCGTACGTATGGAGGGAGTTGATGTGCTTGGCGTAGGTGAACGGAAGCTTGCCGGAGAAGTTCTCGTCGCCGGCAAAGAGGGCGGCCAGGGCGTCTCCGCCGTAGTTGGACGGAAGCATCACGTCCACGACGGCCTTCACGAGCGGCTCGATGTCGCCGATGATGCGGGGACGGCCTTCGTTGAGCACGAGGATGACGGGCTTTCCGGTGGCGGCGAGCCTCCGTACGAGCTCCTTCTGGTTCTCGGAAAGGTTCAGGTCGTCCATGTTTCCGGGCGTCTCGCAATAGGTGTTCTCACCCACGCAGGCGACGATGACATCGGCCATGCGGGCGGCGGCGACGGCCTTCGCGATACCGGAGGCATCCTCGGACTGCCAGCTGCCGAAGGCGTTGTCATACTCCACGCCGGGCGAATAGGTCACCCGGGGAAAACGCTGCTGGAGCGCTTCCAGAATGGTATTGTACTGCGGAACGAAGGCATCGGCATTGCCCTGCCAAGTGTAGGACCAGCCGCCGTTCAGAGTGCGGAGGCTGTTGGCGTTCGGGCCGGTCACGAAGATGCGCTCGGTGCCCTTCAGCGGCAGGACGCCCTCGTTCTTGAGGAGCACCTCGGACTCGACGGCGGCGTCATAGGACTGCTTTGCGAAATCCTTGGATGCGAACTCCGGATACTCGTGCTCCCAGGTCGGGTTCTCGAACAGGCCCAGGCGGACCTTCAGGCGCAGGATGCGGCGCACGGCGTCGTCGATGCGTTCCATCGGAATCTCGCCGCTCTTCACCAGGTCGATGATGGCGGTGCAGCACTCGGGATCATAAGGGTCCAT
>JAEEGI010015159.1_pt1 | contig 16085 bp, 12 predicted proteins | sample 8958751 | NCBI WGS metagenome assembly JAEEGI01 (sample SAMN16246545, study PRJNA631951) | gut metagenome | biome: gut microbiome; feature: rumen; material: KS-attached | host: Bos | place: Iran: Karaj | collected 2018-10
CATATCCAAGTTGGAAGCCAAAAAGTTGAAATACACCGCCATCAAGCAGGGAATGATGCAGCAGTTGCTTACTGGTAAAATCCGCTTAACAGAATAATATGAACAGACTTGTTATCATAGGAAACGGTTTCGATATGGCTCATGGTCTCAAAACCAGCTATAAGAACTTTATAGACTGGTATTTAGAGCAGAGACTATTTGCCATGCTGGTAGATAACTCAGCCATATCAGGAGACTGTTTGTGTAAGTTTGAGGTAAAAAAGACAAAAGAATACTCAAGTTGGTTCTCATTTTTCTTTTTTAGCTCATTTTGGAACAGAACAAAAAGAGAGTGGAAGTATCCTCCATTGGATATTATTCGCTACTTCAAAGAAAACACCGATTATTTTTCTGTAACCAGTTCAAAATTCTTTGAGATGCTTATACAATCCATAGAAACAAAAGGCTGGGTGGATATAGAAAACGACTACTATCAGTTGTTGAAAAGATGCACAAAAGACCACAACTGCGGCTATACTGCCAAAGAACTGAATGACCAACTGGATTTTCTACGCACTAAATTGGCGGAATACCTTAAAACTCTTTCCCAACCAGACCTAATTAGTAATATTAATTATGCTTTAGAAAGAGACGGTATACACTTAGTGGATTTGTCGACAGAAGGAAAAATATTAGCAAAGAAGATTGAAGATATAAATATTGACTACAACAGTTTTGACGATAATCGATATTTAGATGAAAGCCTCTCTGTATTTATGCCAGAACATACCATGATATTGTGTTTCAATTATACTGAGACAGCCAACATGTATGTACAATTGGGAGGTCTTATACCCAATTACATTCATGGCGATTTGGAGCACCCCGAGCACATTATTTTTGGCTATGGCGATGAACTGGACAAGGATTATCCAGACATTCTTGACAAGAACGATAATGAGCTGTTGAGGAATGTCAAGTCTGTGAAGTATCAGGAAACGAGAAATTACCGCAAATTGCTTGACTTCCTGACGGCAGCCCCATTTCAAGTGCTGATTATGGGACACTCCTGCGGCAACTCCGACAGGACCTTGCTCAACACCGTCTTTGAGCATGAGAACTGCGTTTCGATAAAGCCCTATTATCATCAGTGGGAAGACGGCAGCGACAATTATCTGGAACTGGTACAGAACATCTCGCGCAACTTCACCAACATGCGACTGTTTAGGGACAGAGTCGTAAACAAAGAGCAATGCAAAACGATGTAATGCACAAGTTCGGAGATGAGAAACGCCATTCTCTTATTTCATGAATTGACTATTCGGAATGACGCAGAAGGCGTCACCTCTCAATAACCGCAACATCCGTAGGATCTGCGGACAGTAAGCTATAAATGTCACCGACCCTGAAAGCGGTCGACCTTTGCGATAGATAGAGCTTTCCTTCAGAATGCTTGCTGTTGATGATTTTTTTCCGCAGGTCGTGCCGACCTACGGTTACTAAGCGGAGGCGCTTTCAGCGTCTATAACAGACAGACAATCAATATTATATTTATTATACATTGTAAAACGTAGGAGATGTATCGAATTTAATCCAGAACTTGCGTATATAATGCAAAACGTCCACTTGCCTATTCAGCAAAAACAAAGTAAGCAGTACCCTAAATTTTGAATTAGCTACATTGTCAAATTCCTGTTAAGAGTTATCCTATTAGGATTCTCACCCATCAGTCTACCCTTATAAGCTCTTCCCTGTACCTTCCGGCTTGCTTGGATGTACCTTGGATCTATCTTCCGTCTACCTTCCTTCTATCTACCTTCTTCCTACCTTCTTCCTACCCACTATTTTATATATACCAAGCGAACAATTTCTGACGAAATTGTTCGCTGTAAGCCCTCTGCTATTATGAAAGCAATTTTGAATTATTCATTGTGAATTCTGAATTATGAATTTTCAACTTTCAACTTTAAACTCTTCAGAACAGAGCCGTCGAGCTGACGGATAGAAACCTCGCCGTCGCTCAGCACAGCAAAAGTCGGTACGTTTCCGCCTTTCGGAAAAGTTACAGAGCCAGTGTTGCACACAAGCAGACCGTCGGCATTGCGCTCAAGTTTCCACAAGTGCGTGTGACCGCAGAACAAGGCATCAGCCCCAAGCGGAAGCGATGACTCGCCGTATTTGTGCCCATGCGTAAGGAAGAGCTTCTTGCCGTTGTCAACCACAATGGTATAATCAGCCATCATCGGGAACGAGAGCAGCATCTGGTCAACCTCGCTGTCGCAGTTTCCGCGCACCGCCACAATACGGTCGGCCATTGCGTTGAGCCTCTCAACGATGGCTGCGGGATTTATATCGCCGGGAATACGGTTACGCGGTCCGTAGTTTAGAATATCGCCCAAGATAAGCAGCATATCGCCTTTCTCCCTCTCGAAGAAGGCAAGCACCTTGTCGAGTGCCGAGATGCTACCGTGAATGTCAGAAACAATTATATACTTCATAATGAAAACAAGTTTTTTCGTGAGTAAAAAAGAAGGAGTCATCATTTTTGTGTGATGACTCCCTTCTTATTTCAGAAACAGATTAGTCGAGATATGTCTTTATCTGTTCGGCAGCGACATCGCAAGCAATAACTCTGCCCTCTTTGTCGAGGAGATAATTGTGAAAATTACGTCCGAGATAATACTTGCGGTACAAAGGCGAATGAGTGCCTCTTGTATCAACAAAACTCAAATCAGCGTTGAGTTTGTCTTTCCTTACCACCTCATCAAAAATTGATGAATACTCATCAAACGATACAGACACCATTTTTATCTCTGAGCCAAGCCCCTTCACGGCGTTACTGCAACGTACGTTCTGCAATCTTGATTTTGCATCGTAACTTGCCCAGAAACTTACTAATACGTAGTGGCCCTTTAAGTCTGTCAAGTTCATCTTTTCGTTTCCTGCCGGACTTATTACGAAGTCGGGAGCAATCTCGCCCACCTTCAGTCCAGAGATTTCGTGATCCTTACCTACAAACGAGATAAATGTGGTGAACAACAACAGAACAAAAATCCATCTAACTCTTTTCAAAATAAATAACTTTAATTAAACATATCCAGCCTGACCGCAGCCATGGTTTCGCGTCTGGACGTTAATTATCCCAGAAAACACAATCGTATGTCTTCGCAGTATCAGTGAAACCCGCTGCAAAGATAATGTTTTAAAGCATAAATTGAATACAAATCGGTGTAAAAAGTATGTTTTCGAGCACAATTCTTGACATTTGTCACTTTTCTGTACAAATTAAATGTTATTATAATCGTCTATTATTGAGTATATTTAAATATTTTTTCATAATTTTGTACACATTTTTTTAAAGAACAAAACATTACAACACTGTGGATTTTTACGATTTAGATTTGGAAGACTGCGTTTTCGACGCGCTCGATGCAATGAAATTCAAACAATGCACTCCGGTGCAGGAACAATCTATACCCATAATATTAGAAGGACACGACCTTATTGCCGTGGCTCAGACAGGAACAGGAAAGACTGCCGCCTATCTGCTGCCCGTAATCAGCGAACTTTGCCGATATTCATACCCCGAACACGCCATAAACTGTGTAGTTATGTCGCCTACACGCGAACTGGCCCAGCAGATTGACCAGCAACTCGAAGGATTCTCGTACTACAACGACCTTACAAGCATTGCCATCTATGGCGGAAACGATGGCGACAGATTCAACAACGAGGTGAAGAGCCTCCAACTTGGAGCCGACATCATCGTTGCCACCCCGGGGCGACTTCTGAGCCACATAAAGCTTGGAAACGTAGACCTCTCGCAGGTTTCGTTCTTCATTCTCGACGAGGCAGACCGTATGCTCGACATGGGCTTCTACGACGACATTATGAGCATCATCAAACTAACTCCGAAAGACCGCCAGACGATAATGTTCTCGGCAACCATGCCGCCAAAAATCCACGAACTGGCAAAGAACATTCTGCACAATCCAAAAGAGGTAAAGATAGCCAACTCAAAGCCTGCCGAGAAAATTAAGCAGACGGCTTACATCTGCTACGAACCGCAGAAAATAAAGATTCTGAAGAGCATAATAAAGAAAGACGATCCTAAGCGCGTAATCATCTTCTCATCGTCAAAACAGAAGGTGAAGGAAGTTACTCGCACGCTCAAGCAGATGCACGTAAACACCGCCGAGATGCACTCGGACCTTGAACAGGCTGAACGCGACGTGATTATGCGCGACTTCAAGAATAACCACATCGACATTCTGGTGGCAACCGACATTGTTTCGCGAGGCATCGACATCGACGACATCACGCTCGTTATCAACTACGACGTTCCGCGCGACAGTGAAGACTACGTTCACCGCATAGGCCGAACGGCTCGCGCCAACCGCGATGGAGCCGCCATCACCCTCGTCAGCGAGGACGACCAGATTCGCTTCCGCCTAATTGAGAAAATGATTGAGAAGGAGGTAGAGAAAACGCCCGTGCCAGCCGAATTTGGCGAGACACCGGAATACAAGCCTCTGCCAGAAAAGAAAGGTCGCGGCAGAAGAAAGAACTACGGCAAGCCTAACAACCGCAACGGAAAGGGCAACAACAAGCCAAAGCCAAATGGCGGTCAAGGTGGCGGAAAGCCCCACCCAAAAGGCAGAAACGGCAAGCCTCAGGGCAACAAGCCTCGCACCCATTCCGAAGGAAACAAGTCAAACGGCGCAGCGAACAAGCAATAAAAAAACATCTCGCAGAAAGATTCAAATTCTTTTTGCGAGATGTTTTTTACTGCAATTCGCTGGTAACTTTATCAGTAAAAAACACAGACTGCCAAAAGTCAAGAATTTCCTCATATTTCGGATTTTTCTTTCTGTCAACAACCTCTCCCTTCTGATTGTAGATTATCTGTTCACAATATACGCTGCCATACGGCCTTTTCACAAGCGTGCTATATAAAACGAACTTATCGTCAAGCAATTTGTACATAATATACTCCTCTACGTCATGATGACAGACTTGCTTTATACCAACAACACAATTCGCCCGTTCATAAAAATCAGTAAAATCAACCTTCTCAAACTCAGGAGCTTCTGCATATTTTCCCGACTTGGGAGACCACAGATACACAAAGCGTTTTAAATCATACTCTGGACTTATCAGAATATCCCTGAAGCCATCATAATTAAAATCACTTTGTTTAATCCTATACAAACTGTCAACCTTTGTCTTCAAAGTCTGAAGGAATTTTCCGTTTCTGTAAATATCAACACTGCAAGGTTCCCCTTTAGTTTTTCGCGTCTTCCACGTTACAATATTTTCCTTCTCACCTTTCCACCATTCACGCTGCTCCTCAGCCGTTGCAGCCTGAACTAAATCGTCGGAAATCCCTTTTTCTCCAAAATTAGAATACATATTACGATAAGTACCCCAGCCTTCGCCACCATAAGGCATAAATTCAGCCGCTCCACCATCCAAGCCCGAAGAATCAGGGATGCGATAATCTCCAAAATTTGCCTTTTTCTTTGCTTTTGTGCGATAAGAAGTCCATGTTCCCTCAAATTGATTGTTGCAATATGAGTCTGCTCCCCACTCTAAATCATCGTAATGAACAGTATTTTTATACAGATAGATGGCACTCCAGAATTTTCCTGAAAAGACTCCCGAGCCTTTCTGCGCGGCATCTTCCTTAAACTCATACTTTGCATAAGCAGTAAAACGGGGTGTCAAGTCATCGCCCGATCTATAAGAATCCTCCCTATTGTCCACTACTACAGAGTCAATCTTAATGTAGCCGCTAAAACGACAAAGATTCTGCCTTACCCTACTAACACCATTTACAATGTAGCGCGAAGCGTCTTTCTTGTCCTTGTAAATGGTGTCGAAATGCATGTAAAGCCTTTGGTATTTATTTCCGATATAGCCAAGAGGGTTTTCCTCATGAAAAATATAGCTATAATCGAAGTTCAGCATATTGCGCTTAGTCTGGCAATGCCCCTCGACGGCGAAAAAGACAAACAGAATCGCCGCGATTAGCATTATGCCAGTAGTTTTAGATTTCGTCATACAGTTATTTGTCTTAGTTTGTTTTTGCAGTCTCTTTCAGTCTGATTCTCAGCCCTATCAGTATTCAAGCAACTCGCTCGAAGATTTGCCGTCGAAGCCCACGGTTATCTCTACCATATAGCAGCTCGAGCCCTCTGGCGCACAGATTGTAGCATCGAACTTGCAGCCCTTGGCATCAATTCCGGCAAACACAACATCGCTCAGAATCGCACTCTTTATAAACTGCGGCGGAATCATCTTTCCGAAATCCTCCTTGTGAATATCTTTCTTATAAAGGCACTGCGTTCCGTGATATACGCAGATGTTAATCACGTTGTCGTAATAGATGTTGTCAACGCTCAGTCCCTCTGCCGAATATGAAGTGCAGACAACCTTTCTCTTCGTTGGATTCACAGCCACATAGCAGTGATAACGCTCGTTGTTGAAGTTCAGCACCGTGTCGCGCTTTGTTACCTCGGTATAAATTTTCGGAGAATATGAACCGCTCTTGAACTGTACGATATCATCCTCACTATCAGACTTATGCAGTTTTAAGACATCATCGTTGAGAGAATGTAACCAAACCACGTTTTCGGTACGCTTATCAATCTTGTAATGCGTTTCTGTTCCGCCCTTAAAAACAAGTGTATCACCAACAATCTCGAAGTAAACAGGTGCAACCGAACCGTCCGGGTAGAATATAGAATCGCCTTTGGCCTGAAAAATGGCCTCTTCGGTATCATCATCAACCCAAACTCCCTGAAAAAGTTTTTTTGCCTCCTCGTCTTCTCCCGACTGTTTTGTCACCTTGTCCGAAGAACAAGAAACGACACAAAAAAACGTTGCCAATCCTGAAAAAAAGTTTAATATTTTCATCTTCTTTTATTTAAGGCGGAACAAACAATCTGTAAACGCAAAATGCTATCTCGTCTTATTTTTCTGCAAAGGTAGAAAAAAAAAACAAACGGCAATATTATAGTCAAAAAAATTAGGATTTTTTGGTCAATAATATGGTGGAATGTGGATTTTTTATTATAATTTTGCAGCATGATAAATTTAGCAAGACATATTGAGGTCTTATTGTTGACAAACGACTGCGTAATTGTGCCGGGGCTGGGAGGCTTTCTGGCACAACATGTGTCAGCGCGTCGTGTTGAGGAGGAGAACATCTTTCTTCCACCAAGCCGCACAATCGGCTTTAATGCACATCTGAGCATGAACGACGGACTGCTCGTGCAATCTTATATGGAAACGTACGACGATTCGTTTCCCGAGGCAACGAAAAGAGTTGAAGAAGAAGTTAACGAACTAATCGAAGTATTGCGCAAGGAAGGCGAATACGAACTTAACGGCATCGGCACACTTTCAATGAATATAGATGGTGTTTACAGTTTCTCACCTAATCAGGCGGGAGCATTGTCACCATATTTATACGGATTCAGTTCTTTTGAGATGAAGGCACTTTCGGACGTTGCAGAGACCGAAGAGAGCGCACAGAGAAGAATTGCCGCAGCACAGCCTGCTGAGAAGAAGCACGAGAGCAAGGCTGCGCACCAGTCGGTATTCACAATCGTGAAGCCAGAGGCTGGCAGCGACGACAAGAACAAATCTATTAACATCAATCTGAAATTGAGTTGGATAAGAAATACGGTTGCCGTAGCAGCCGCTATTCTGCTTTTCTTCCTTGTTCCAGACAAGGTTGAGAACACTTATGTAAACAAAGCATACTACGCATCGAACAACCAAGGCAAGCTGTTCGACGCAATAAAGGATAAATCGCTCGCAACGGCCATCATCAGCCTTGAGCAGCCAATGGAGACTGTAAACGCCGCTCCTGCTATTAAGGCTACTCCAAAGCCGGAGGTTGCTGCAAACCAGAGTGCAGGCACAACAGCCGCAGCAGTTCCAGCCGAGGCAGCAACAATTTCTTCAGACGAGAAGTATTGCGTTGTTGTGGCAAGCGCAGTTCCACGCACATCGGCACTAAAGTTTGTCGAGGAACTGAAGAGCGAGGGCTTCAAGAAGACACACCTTTACGAAAGCAACAATATCATCAGGGTTGTTTACGGCAGTTATTCTTCAAAAGAAGAGGCTCTGAACGAACTGAAGAAGTTGAGAGAAAACAAATTTTTCACCGATTCTTGGGTTCTAAAGCAAGAATAAGATGAAGAGAGTAAGGTGTCCTAAATGTCAGAACTATATTCTGTTCGACGAGACCAAATACAAAGACGGTCAGTCGCTTGTGTTCGTATGCGATGAGTGTAACAAACAATTCAGCATACGAATTGGTGTGTCTAAACTGAAAGCCACACGCAAGGAAGAAAAGATTGACGAGCAGGAAAACAAAGAGGCTTTCGGCAGCATCGTTGTCATCGAGAATCAGTTTGCATACAAGCAGGTTATTCCGCTGCGAGAGGGCGATAACGAGATTGGACGCTTCAACCGCGACACCAACATCAACTGCCCTATCGAGACAACCGACCCGAGCGTTGATTTCCGCCACTGCATCATCAATGTTAAGCGCAACAAAAACGGCGAACTCGTATACAATCTGCGCGACGCGAAAAGCGCGGTGGGCGTATTCTACAATAACGACATTCTTGGAAACAAGGAACAGGTAAGACTCGAAGACGGAGCCATCTTCACACTCGGCGCAACAACACTAATTCTGCGCGCCGCAGAACAATCGGACAACAATGAGTAAATACAAGATTCTGGTGCTCGACCTCGACGGCACTCTCACCAACAAGAAAAAGGAAATTACGCCACGCACTCTTTCGGTTCTCGAAAAAGCACAGCAACAGGGACTGAAGATTGTATTGGCTTCGGGCAGACCGACTTTCGGAATAATGCCACTTGCCGAGCAACTGAATCTGAAACATTACGGAGGCTACATTCTGTCTTACAACGGCGGCAAAATAATCAATCTTGCCAACGGAGAGGTTCTTTATCAGAATGTGCTCGACAGTTCGCTTCTACCTTATTTGTATAAATGCGCAAAGGACAACGATTTTCAGATTCTTTCGTACAAGAACGAATATGTCTTCTGCGAGAATCCTTCGGACAAGTATGTTGAATACGAAGTAATGCTCAACAAAATGAAGAGCATGAAAGTAGAAAACTGGCTTGATGCCGTTGAAGAAGAACTGCCTAAATGTCTTATAGTTGGCGACCCAGAACCGCTTGCCAGACTCGAAAAAGAGATGTTCGAACATCTGAATGGCAAGATGAACGTGTTCAGATCGGAGCCATTCTTCCTCGAACTCGTTCCTATGGGAATTGACAAAGCAAAGTGCCTTGCCATTCTGCTCGAAAAGATTGGAATGACAAAGGACGAGATGATTGCCTGCGGCGACGGATTCAACGACCTTACAATGATTCAGTATGCCGGTCTTGGCGTTGCCATGGCAAATGCTCAGGATGTGGTAAAAGAGGCTGCCGATTTTGTAACGCTATCTAACGAAGAAGACGGCGTTGCTTTTGCCGTTGAGAAATTCTACCTCAACGACTAAACTTTTCTATCTGGCATTTCGCTTTCGATACTGGAACGGAGATATTCCCGTGTGCTGACGGAAATATTTTCCGAAGAACGACTGGTTGCTGAAGCCAAATTCGAGTGCAACCTGCTTTATCGACATAGAAGTCGATTCGAGCACCTGCTTAGCCTCGGCTATGATGGTCTGGTCAACCCACTGAACAGGCGACAAACCGCTTCTGTCCCTTATCAACTTTGAAAAATATCGAGGCGTAAGATTCTGCATTTCAGCATATTTCTCAACCTTTCGCTCTGTCTTGTAATTTGCGTTGAGGTCGAGCATGAACTGATGGAAAATCTCATCGGCACGGCTAAGTTCAAGCGGCTTTACCGGATGGTTTCCGAAAAAGAGCAAGAACAGCTCGTAGCAGATGCACTGCGCCTTCGCCTTCATCAGTTCAACAAGAAGCAGTTCGGTCTGATTCTCGTTATCCATGAAACGGTCGCTGCCAATGCTGTCGTACAAATCGAGCACCTGACTCTTGAACTTGTCGAAAGCATCGGGTGCAAGCGAAATACATGGATTGCTTCGGATATAGAGAATGTTCTGCGGACTCGTTGCCTTGTGTACGAGCGAGATGACAAAATCGACCTTGGAAACGAGAATAACGCCCCTGAAATTTGCGCTGCGACTTAGAAGGCGCAATATAATAGACGATGTGTTTAGATACACATCTCCTCTCTTCATCTTATAGATAGTGCCGTCGTGCGAGATTCGGATTTCACCCTCAAGACAGATGAGAAATCCACACAATCCTATGGTAGAAACAAAGTCTCCATCAGAAATCTCCTTTGTTAATCCAACCGCACTGTTGCCGTTTAGCAATACAAAATAAAAAGGTAATCTTTCTGTTAACATACAAAAAATTTTGATTCTACAATTCGACACAAAAATAATACATATAGAACAAATACAAAAGTATCGGCAATAAATTTTAACATTTTTTTGTACTTTTCGTATAAGGATAATACATTTAGGCGTCATTTTTGCTTTTTTTACGCTTTCAAATGTTAAATATTATGTTTATCTTCGCAGAGAATTTTAATTATTTTACTGGATAATCTTATAAACTCACAAAATAATATGAAAGTATCTTTTCTATTTAAGTTTCTTGCTATGGGATTAGTACTCACAGCATGCGGAAAAAAAGAAAGCAACGAGAAGGTTGCAAAAATAGTTCAACTGGATGTTGTAACTAATGCCGACAGTCAGAACAGCATGCAATACCCGGGAAAAGTAAAGGCATCGGAAGAGATAAACCTGTCGTTCAAAGTGGCAGGCAATATTTTGAAAAACTACGTCACCGAAGGTCAGCAAGTTAGACAGGGACAACTTATTGCCAGAATTGACCCTACAGACTATCAGATTCAACTTGATGCAACAGAGGCTGAATACAGTCAGGTAAAGGCTGAATGCGAGCGAGTTATGGAACTGTACAAGGAGAATGGAACGACAGCCAACAACAACGACAAGGCTGTTTACGGTCTGAAGCAGATTACAGCCAAGTACAAGCACCACAAAGACCAACTTGGCTATACATATCTTTATGCTCCATTCAGCGGAAGCATACAGAAGGTTTACTTCGACAGTCACGAGATTGTAGCCGCAGGAATGCCTGTCGTAACAATGATGAGCAACGGCGTCCCTGAGGTGGAGATTAACATTCCGGCACGCGCCTACACTAAGCGAAATACTTTCAGCGGATATCAGTGCACATTCGACTCGTATCCGGGCGTTGTGTACCACCTTAAGCTAATAAATATCAGTCAGAAAGCCAACACAAACCAGTTATACACCATGCGCCTTCAGATTGTGGGCAACGGCAATCCAATGCCATCGCCGGGCATGAACACAACGGTAAGCATCTTCAGCAGCGAGAACGGAGCAACGAAACTTACCGTTCCTAACTCTGCACTGAAAGAGGAGAACGGAAAGAGTTATGTCTTTGCATTCAACAACGACACAAAGAAGGTTGAGCAGAAAGAAGTTGAGATTAAACAGCTTCTGAGCAACGGAAAGTGCATCGTTACAAGCAACGCACTCCAACTTGGCGAGCAGATTGTAAAGTTCGGCGTTCACCACATAAGCAACGGAGAGACAGTTGAGCCGGTAAAGGCTAATTCACAAACTAACGTAGGAGGGCTGCTATAATGGATTTCAGTAGTTGGGCTTTTAAGAACAAGAATCTGGTTTACTTCCTGATAGCCATACTTATCTGCGGAGGCCTTTTGGCTGCATGGCAGATGAGCAAGTTGGAAGACCCGGAAGTGAAGGTTAAGCAGGCTCTCGTGGTAGCCGTATATCCGGGAGCCGATGCACATCAGGTGGAACTCGAAGCCACCGACATCTTGGAGAAGAGTATCCGAACCATGCCGAACGTATCGAGCGTGGAGAGCTACTCTTACAACGACATGGCAATCATCACAGTAGAACTGAACACAACGGTTGCCGACAAGGACGTTGAACAGTGCTGGGATGCTCTGCGCCGAAAGGTTAGCGATGCCACCTCAAAACTTCCAGACGGCGTTACCACTCAGGTGCGCGACGACTTCGGAAACGTGTTCGGAATGTTCTACGCCCTTACCGGCGACGGACTTTCCGACCGCGAACTTGCCGACTATGCCGAACTTGTGAAGAGAGACGTGATGAATATGGACGGCGTTGACCGCGTTGACATTTACGGAAAGCGTTCGGACTGCATATACATCTCGCTTCTGCAAGACAGAATGGCTAACCTCGGCGTTAAGCAGATTGAAGTTCTGATGACGCTTAACGGTCAGAACAAGACGACTTACAGCGGATACTTCGACAACGGCGACAACCGCATCCGCGTTACCGTGAGCGACCGCTTTAAGAGCATTGACGACATTGGCAACATGATTATCCAAGGTCATGAGAACGACCAGCTCAGGCTGAAGGACATTGCCCAGATTTCAACAGGATATGCCGAACCGACAAGAAACGAGATGTTCTACGACGGCAACCGCTCGCTCGGACTTATGATTGCACCTACAAGCGGAGCCGACATCGTAAAGGTCGGAGCCGAAGTTGAAAAGAAAATCAACGAGTTGCAAGAGACTCGCCTGCCTGCCGGAATAAACATTCACAAAGTGTTCTTCCAGCCAGACAGAGTGAACGATGCCCTCGGCACATTCCTCATCAACCTTATCGAATCTATCGCCATCGTAATCCTCATCCTGATGTTTGCAATGGGCATCAAGAGCGGAATCATCATCGGAATAAGCCTGCTGATTACTGTCTGCGGCTCGTTCCTGTTCCTTTCTGCCGCTGGCGGAACAATGCAGCGAGTTTCGCTCGGCGCATTCATCCTTGCAATGGGAATGTTGGTCGATAATGCCATCGTAATTATCGACGGAATCCTTATAGACCGTAAGAATCCCGACAAATCCAAGTTCGAGGCTCTTACCGACATAGGAAAGCAGACTGCGATGCCTCTGCTGGGCGCAACAATGATTGCCATCATCGCCTTTCTGCCAATATTTATGTCGCCAGATACAGCCGGTGTTTACACGCGCGACCTCTTCATAGTGCTTGCCGTGTCGCTCTCGCTTAGTTGGCTGCTTGCCCTCACACACGTTCCGCTGATGGCAAGCCGATACATAAAGTGGAAGAAGAAAGAAAAAGATACCGACACAACAGACAAGGATTTTGTTGACGACAATGAAAACGTCGACGACGAACAGAACGAAAAATCAGATTTCGATGCCTACACAGGAAAGGGATACGACTATCTGCGCAAGATTCTGATGTTCGGTCTGTCGCACAGACTTGTGTTCACCGTTGCAATGGTCGGACTGCTGCTGCTCTCAATCTTCGGCTACACGCAGATGAAGCAGAAGTTCTTCCCTGATATGACCTACGACCAACTTTACATGGAATACAAGCTGCCGGAGGGCACAAACTACACCCGAATAGAGAAAGACCTCCAGAGCATTCAGGATTACCTGAAGACGCGTGATGAGATTACGCACATCACAGCCTCAATCGGCGGAACTCCGGGACGATACAACCTTGTGCGAAGCATCGCTACCCCATCGGTATCGTACGGCGAACTGATTATCGACTTCAAGAGTGCCAAAGCGCTCATCGAGAACATGGACAGCATTCAGCAGTATCTCAACGCACATTATCCCGACGCTTATGTCAAACTGAAGAGATACAACCTGATGTTCAAGAAATATCCTATCGAGGCTCAGTTTGTAGGTCCTGATCCCGGCGTATTGACACAACTTGCCGACAGTTGCCGCAAGATTATGGAAGAAAGTCCGGAAGTCTGCCTTATCACATCAGACTGGTCTCCGAAAGTTCCGAACATCACCGTTGAGTACGACCAGAGCGCGGCTCGCGCCCTCAACCTGAGCCGAAACGATGTGAGCATGTCGTTGCTTTCTGCTGCTGGCGGACTGCCAATCGGCTCGTTCTACGAAGGCATTCACAAGAACTCTATCTACGTCAAGACGCTCGATTCGAACGGCAATGCCATCGAAAATCTGAACAACGTTCAGGTATTCTCAACAATGCCGTCGCTCACCGGACTCCTCGACAAAAATCTGCTTTTGCAGATAAAAACCGGAAAACTCGAGAAACAAGACATCATCGAGTCTGTAATGAGCTCAACACCACTCGACCAGATAGCAAAGAGCGTTGACGTTAAGTGGGAAACGCCGGTTGTGCCAAGATGGAACGGACAGAGATGCCTTAGAATGCAGTGCTCGCCTGCCGCTGGCATTGAAACGGAAAAGGCTCGTCAGGTTATAGAAAAGAAACTGGCACGAATCGAACTGCCAAAGGGCTACAGCCTTAGATGGCAGGGCGAGAAGGAAGCGAGCGACAAGAGTATGAAGTATCTGTTCAAGAACTTCCCGATGGCGATAATTCTGATGATTGCAATACTTATCATGCTGTTCAAGGACTATCGCAAGCCTACGATTATCTTCTGCTCAATACCATTCGTGCTGATTGGCGTTGTGTCAGCAATGCTCGTTACAGGCAAGGCATTCGACTTTGTTGCCATTGTCGGAACGCTCGGACTCATCGGCATGATTATAAAGAACGGCATCGTGCTTATCGACGAGATTACGCTCGAACTGAACAACGGTTCTGCTCCGATAGACGCTCTGATAAACAGTGCGATGAGCCGATTCCGCCCAGTGCTTATGGCATCGCTCACCACAATCCTCGGAATGATTCCGCTGCTGTCCGATGCAATGTTCGGCTCGATGGCTGCCGCAATCATGGGAGGTCTGTTCGTGGGTACATGCATCACACTTCTGTTCATGCCAGTACTCTATGCCATTTTCTTCAACATCAAAAAAACAGATAAATAATGAGATACATAAATATATTAGCACTTGCACTGCTTGCTTCGGCACAACTATCGGCCCAAGAAACGCTTAACATAAAGCAGTGCAGGGAGATGGCTCTGCAAAACAACAAGCAGATAAACGCTTCGGACAAGAAGATTGCCATTGCCGACTTGCAGATTAAGAGCATGAAGGGCAACTTTCTGCCCGACATTTCGGTGATGGGAAACGCCCATTTCTCGACAATGAAAGGCGATCTTTCCGACCGCATAAAAATTGGCGACATGACGCAGATGCTCAACACATTCCTCACTATGTCTGGACTGCCGATGACCATTCCTGCGCCCGACCTCACTTACAATCTGCATCAGCTTTATCAGGCCGGCGTGATAATAAAGCAGCCAATCTACATGGGCGGAAAAATCACAGCCGGATACAAAATGTACCAACTAAAGAAAGAGGCTCTGCTTGCAAGCCACAGCCTTACAGAAAGCGAGGTGATTGTCCAGACCGACGATGCCTATGCAAAACTCGTAAAGGCTTCGGAACTCGAAAAAGTTGCCAAGCAGTACAACGAACTTCTGCTCGAACTTCAGCGCAACGTTCAGAGCGCGGTAAAACACGGAATGGCTACGCAGAACGACTTGCTTAAAGTAAAAGTGAAACTAAACGAGAGTGAGTTGCAGATGCGCAAGGCTCAAAACGGAATCCGTCTGGCAACAATGAACCTTTGCCACTACATCGGCAAGCCTCTGACATCTGAAATAAAGGTAGTTAGCGAATATCCAACCGTCAACTACCAACCAAACAACACGCAAGACATCTCTGCGCGTCCTGAATATCAGATGCTCAGCAAAAAGGTAGAAGTGGCACAGCAGAACGTAAAACTCGTGCGTAGCGAACTTCTGCCAAAAGTATCGGTGATAGGAACGGCAAACTATTTCTACGGCGGAGAATTCAGCAACAAAACGATTCTCGACAACAAGACGTTGGGCGGACTTGTAAACGTAACGATTCCGATTTTCCACTTTGGCGAGCGAATAAACAAGCTGAAGGCTGCAAAACTCGAATACGAGCAGGCGCAGATTGAGCAGAACGACCTCAGCGAGAAGATGACTCTGGAGCTTGCCCAGTGCGCCAACAAACTCGACGAGGCGAAACTCGAGGCAGAACTGGCAGACAAGTCGCTCGAACAGGCTGCCGA
>JAEEGI010015163.1_pt1 | contig 16083 bp, 16 predicted proteins | sample 8958751 | NCBI WGS metagenome assembly JAEEGI01 (sample SAMN16246545, study PRJNA631951) | gut metagenome | biome: gut microbiome; feature: rumen; material: KS-attached | host: Bos | place: Iran: Karaj | collected 2018-10
ATTTGTATATTTGCACCCGCAAAAACCATTTTGGACATGGCACAGACGTTTTTCTTTACAACATGTTGGCGTAACTCAATGAGTTTCGCCGGCTGCGTCATGTCCGAAAAACGGAATCGTCATCATATAGAGCGAATTAGTTTTCGATTTGAACGCAGCTAAATCGCACCGGTAGTCCTGCCGTTCTCAGGGCAAAATCCATTTTCAAACCGCGCTAAATGCGCAAAACCGTGTCCTGACGGACACACCCATACCATGGACAAGTTAGTGCTTGATGACGATACCAAGGCTCTTGTCCTCGCGGTCAGAGACCTACTGAAGGACCTTAGGGCGCGGGGACTAAACGACGACCAGATCGATACCCTCGTGAAGAGGGACGGACCGGGGAGGATCTCCCTGGAGAGGAACGGCATCCTTTCTCTGCCGGATTACGGAGACGTGAAGATCTATCTGAATCCGATGGAAAGAACCCTTTATACCCTGCTTCTAAGATATGTCGACGGCATAGCAGCCGAAGATATCTGGAAGTACTACGACGAACTCTGCGAGATCTACCGGAAGCAAACCATCTATGACGATCCCGACCAGATCGAGGCTGCCGTGGATGCCCTGTGCGACGATGACAGGGCAACCCTTCAGACCAACGTCTCCAGAATCAAGAGGAAGCTGGTCGACAAGGTCGGCAGGCTCGCCGCGGACCAGTACGCTATCGTCAGGGGAAGGGACGGTGTCTACAGGATCGCCGTGTCGAGGGACCTCGTGTCCATGCCGGCATAGCCTGCAAGACTTGCAAGGATTTCTTCGTCTTGCAGGCATGCCTTACCTTTGCCTTTCAAAATGATCGGAATGCAGCTGCCGCAGCATATCATAGACCTCGTCGGTAATCTCTTTGACGAAGGCATGGACGACGAGACAATCTGCCGCGCCGTCCTTAAAGAATGGAAAAGACGTAAGGAAAGACCCCGCCGGAGCGCGTTTGGAAACGACGACCCGGCGGGGTCTTCAGTGTGCTGTCCGGCCCTTATCTGCCCTGAAAACTCCTGAGGATTGCCTTATTTGTAGCCTTCCCTATAAGAAACCGTTGCCAGAGCGTCTAGTTCTCCAACAAGAACTTCTTCTGTTCGCTGGTCATTTTCGTGGCGCTTATCGCCTGATTCTTTTTATTCGGCCATCTCAAGGCGAAGTTCACTTAGGAACTGAATCAAGGACTCTGATTTGATAAGAAAAGGAGCAACTCTCTTTTGAGTTAGCTCTGTATTATGTTTCAATGCTTGAATGATCACTGGTTGTGGAGACTCTCTTTAGTTGATGACACAAATTATTCTCTATCATTGTCATCCTTTCCACAAACTGACCGTATGTATTACAACTAATAGGGATGTTCATACAGATAACATGAATCTCTCCCCCCAGGCCTTCTAAACGACCATATTGATTGTACTGAATATTCCACTTCGAATCTGGCAGAGGTTCTCCATTCTCCCACGGCTCTTCGCCCTTATCTGAAGGACAAACAAAAACACCTAAACTGCGATTTGTGACATGGAGATATGAAATCATTTGGTACAAGTCATCGCGGGGTATATTTAACTGAACCCTTTCTTTTACTGTTTTATAGTATCTCTTGTATTTCGCATCTGCAACGATTTTATCACTAATAAAATCGGGATAGCAGACTACGCGCTGACGATTTGAATAAATAGGCCAACCACCCTCCTTCTCTTTATTTAGAGGATGCTGGAAACCTATTTGCATTAATGATTGGCCAAGATACTCTTCCCACAACCACGCACCGTCAAATAAAACACCGTAAATCTTATCTTTTGAATCCCCATAACTGGTCTTTTCATTCCGAAGAATCTGGAGACATAACCGTTGTAAAGAACTATATTCAGAGTAATAAGGATGAATCTTGGGCTTAATATTTTCTAGTAAAACACGTCTTAAATCACCTTTTCGATATGACGGAGTTGCCTCAACAATTTGCTTAATGTTTTCCTGAGTATCTGAAGAAGAACTTAGAATTATCGAAGCCGTTTTTTTCTTAGACTTTATATATTCTATTGTGTGGCGTATGAGCTGAGTTATAGAATTATCATAGGTAAACTCACGATTCGTATAAGCCACACGGCCATTTTTAAAAGGATAATTTTCTTTAATATGACGAGGGATATCAATTGCTCCACGAATACGGCTATCATTATACTTGCGATACGTGTACTCTCGATAAAGACCTTGAGTAAGAGCTTTCTGTAAGAAATAAGGAAATAGTAGCGAATTAATATCCAGAGAGTCTACAGAATCACTGAAATGCTGTAAATCGAAAACATTAATGGAAAAGACTTTCTGGAGCATATACTGCATAAACCAATCCTTTCCATGTTCATTGGAGAAGCGAGAACGGATAGTCAATAGGGTTTTGCCATATCCTATGAACCCCATAATATTCTCTGTCGAAAGCGAATCTCCGTTTAGCCTAAAAATGGGTTTGTCCTCAATCTTATCAGTATGCCGGTTATCTTTACGAGGAAACACCCAAAGAGCATTACCTTGTTCATCGCATAAAGCCTCAAGATTTGTGTCGGCTATATGACGCAAATCCTCAAGGGCTTTACGATCTTTAATGATGTACCCTTCTGTGTTATCCGTTGTAATCAGTCGTTTCATTAATCGGCGTCACCTTCTTCAATTTCAGTGATGGATTCTTCGCTACTTATTCCAAGGAATTTCTGTCCTATAACATCAACAATAGTCCCAGAATTTGGAACACCCCTAAAGTACTCAGTGATAATTCCCTTCAGATGATATTTCCACGTATCTTCAAGATTATCTTTTGTCAGTTTTCTAAAATAAGAGCCACCGATATAATAAGCTTCACCTAAATCTTTCTCCTGCAAAGCATTATTTATTATGTCCATTTTTGCTTTTGCAAAATCAGACAACCCCATATTGACAGCACTTTCATCAGCAGTCACCTCTCGCCATGCAAAACGCCTGCGAATAGCGAAATCCATGGCTTCTACGCCTCTATCAATATCGTTCATGGTGCCAATGATATATACATTCTCCGGCACAAAGAATCCTTCATAGAATACGTCATCCTCCTCGACCATATTCATATATTGAGTTTTCACTCTCGTCTCGTCACCACGATAATCAGGCTCAATAGAGTAAAATAACTCACCGAAGATCTTAGATAATTCGCCTCTATTTATTTCGTCAATAATGAAAATATAAGGCGGATTAGTATCTGCATAAGGATGATTATAATCATTGACTTGTAAGCCTTCGCCAGCAGCAGCATATGCTCTATTTAACAACTGTTGAAGCATCCAAGAATACTCGACATAGTCAATGGTCTTTGTCTGCTTATCACGATTCTCCGTGAGTTTTGAAATGAGGTCAAAATAATAAGATTCAGACCTGAACTGGACATCTGTTTCATGATTTGACAAGAAATACTCATAGAGTAATTTCATGTTCTCTTCAGACTGAGGTTTGACCTGTGCCATGTGATACCGAATACGTCCATTCTCATCAACATGCAGCTCTCCTTGTGTCCCTGAACGACGTTCATAAGCAACAATCTGACGATTCTTTATATCGTCAACCATTGTCTGGTAAATTGTCTCAAAAGAAGTATCGCCTTTTATGATCTTAAGAGGCCATTTGCCGCTTTTATTCTCAATGGCTCTATGGCAGAAATCCTTAAAAATACCATCTGTACGAACAAAGTTTCCGAATTTATCGGGGCGTAACCCCTCAACAAAGTCAGTGTAATCGTAAGAAGGATGAAACTGAACAAACTCAATATGCTCCTTCTGCTCTTTTGACAACTCTTTCCAGCCACAATTACCCACCATAGAAGCAGCAATTTGCTTAGCCATATATGTTTTCCCCGTGCCAGGAGCTCCGGTCAGTACGAGATTATGATTCTTTCTTAATAGTTTAATAATCTCATCGTATTTTCCAGAAAACGTAGACGGGCCAGCATGATCAGAGTCAAGACATACTATATTATAAGAGTTCTTATCCTGATTGAGGATTGTCATTGAATCCAAATCAATAGCATAAACTCCCTTAGCCAAGTCGGTGCCGTTAAACTTAGCTTTATAAAAATCTGTTGGTGCTGGAGAATCTTTTCTTTTCTTTTTCTGAGTATCAAAAACAATTGATAATACAGAAGAAAAACCATCTCTGCTGACACTTAAAGAATAACCGCTGCTCTTACTCCCATAAGGTGTTAATCTATCTAAACCGGCAATCTCGGTTCCATTATTAGAAACGAAAAGAACAACGCGATTATACTTCAGGATTTTAACGTAAATGGGAGAAGCAGAACCATCTTCTTCGATCTTAGTGAAAATTACAGTATCGCCTTCATGAATGTCGAAATCCCGATACAAATCTCCCATCTGGTTAACACGAAACTCATTCCCTGAAGCGGATTTCAGGGGATACTCTTTCCGTGTGGATTCCTCGGTTACTTTAACTTCAACTCCGACCGGGAAAAGATCTGTGATGTCGACATCTTGACTTATATAAAGATAAGTCTCATGTGTGCTTGCTTTTCCCAGCTCCGTGCTGTTAGGGAAATGAGTGTATTGGATAATCTTTTTCATAACAGATGTTTTTTTATCACTTCAGCAATTCCTCTGGCCATTATGCAAGGAACAGCGTTCCCGATTTGCATATAGGTTTTTAGATACGCCCCTAAGAACAAATAATCATCGGGGAAAGATTGGCATCTGGCCGCTTCTCTCGGAGTTATTGCCCGGATCTGAAATGGATGGATGTGTGAATGACAATCCATCCTCAGATGAGCAGTAATCGTCCTTGATGGCTTTTCAGGGATGAGTTTATAGTATTTATCTTTAAAGCAATGTAAACGGTGCCTATACGGCATAATATCGGCAATCTTCTCATCTGCGGCATCATTACCCGGCTCCAGCAAACGGTAAATATCGTAATTGATATCGTTGACATAGCGAGCCTTATGATTGAACAAGAAAGGAATCTGACGTCCACCATTGATCAACTTAAGATATGGGCTGTCGTCGCCACGGAATGGATTAACCGCAATTTTCTTTCCGCACTCATCCGAATCTATCTCATTCTGGTTCTTTATTCTAGGAGCTTGCAGGGGTGGAATGAAGCTCAGAGCATCTCTTAACACATACTGGTGTTTCCCTTCATTCGCTTGTGCTATCTCTTCAAAAAGCCCATTGGGTGTTATGTGTTGGGCATTCGCGATATCGCTACGAATTGCAATGAAAATCAACCTTTCACGTGCTTGTGCAACAGAGAAATCAGCAGAATGCAGGAGTCGAAACGATACGGAATATGTGTAAGTCTCTCCATCACGCTCTTCTTGAATTGACTCATAATCTTCGACTACCTGATTTGCGACTGATAGCATCCCATGAACATTCTCCATGACGACAAACTTGGGGAGAATCTTCTTAATAGCTTTGATGTAGTATTTGTAAAGCTCGTTTCGGGGATCGTCAATTATCCTTTGCTTATTCGCTGAACTAAAGCCCTGACAAGGCGGGCCACCAACAACAATATCAATAGGTTCATGGACATAATCATCGATGTTGTCCACAATCCCTCGAATATCCGCTTCGAGGACTTTATTGGACGAAAGCTCAGGATGATTGTATTTGTATGTTCTGATGCAAACTTCCTCAAAATCATTGGCGAACGCGACTCTGAAACCGGCACAGGTAAAGCCATAACTTAGTCCGCCGGCGCCAGCAAAGAAGTCAACGAAATTGGGCTTATTTGCCTCCCGTTCCTTTTCTTGAAGCTCTTTTCTTTTTGAGTTACTAAGCTTATCTAGCAGAGTTCCTATATCACACTTATGCTCAATATAGAAGGAAACGGCGTTCTGGAATCTCTGGAACAGATCGGAGCCCAAAACTAAGCGGAGCTGTTCAATAGATGTTGTGGAATCCACAACGCCCATTGACTGCATCTCAGCCACAACTGCCTTATCTGTTTTTGCTATATAGGGAATAGGTAATTGATTCTTCTCCGCAAAACACTCAACTAGACGAACGTATACAGAGATCAGTTCTACAAACTGGTCTTTGTAAATTCGATCGTTCAATCTATCTGGCGTAAAAATCATCTGTCTAAATCTCTAAGGTTTTCTCGGATTGCTTTGGCCAAAGCTTCCGCAAACAATACCGGCACAGCGTTTCCTATCTGTTTATACTTCTCGCCTCTTGAGCCAGCAAATACGAAATCGTCAGGAAATGACTGTATTCGAGCTGCTTCACGAACGGTGAATGTTCGAGCCTGATTGTAATCAGGATGGATGAACTGAAAACCATCCTTGTGAATATGAGCCAAAATAGTCTTGCTTGGCAGATCCCACCATTGAACCACATAGCTATTATCAAAGACTCTTGCGTGTTCATGTTCAAGATCAGGACGTTGCCTTCGCATCTCGCCAAAACTCCAGTGGTGTTCTATCATTACACGAAAACGCTCTCTATCCATTTCGTTATGGTTACGTGCAAGATGATCCATCAGAGGATGAATACCCGGCTGGCCAATTCGCCTGAGGAATGCATTATTACATGGGTAGTCGAAAGCTTCAGTAGAAGCGTCTTGCCCTGGTTCTACAGGAGGAAGATCTGAAAGTGCATCATGCACGTCCACAAAACGTTGAAGACCCCGCCTCTGATCCTCCAGCATCTCCGGGTCATAATGTGTCTTTCTTACAGCATCGTATAAGTCAATGGCATCCTTTTCATCTATATCGTCGCGTACGCCCATGATAATAACGCGCTTCCTGATTTGAGGCACTCCATAGTTGGCAGTATTATGAACCAGAATAGCAGGGTCGTCAATCACTTTGTAACGATTCCCTAAAGCATGAATGACTCTCGGGAAAATCAATCCGCCATCTACACGTGCAGAAAGAAGCCCCGTTACGTTCTCAAATACAAAGAACTTGGGCTCAAAATGCTCTAAAATGCGTACGTAACTCTCAAACAGATAGTTTCGCGGGTCTTTGGCCATGCCTTCTCCGTCACGTACACGACCCGCAGTTGAGTATGCCTGACAAGGCGGGCCTCCTATGATTACATCAACCGGTCGTCCGTGAGTTGCACGCTCTATCCGTTCAATTATGTCTTCCGAAGTAATATCGTGTTCTATGACCTCCTCGTCAGCGTGTCTATACCCATAATGTCTCATACGGGTACGGAGTGTTTCGCAAGCGTAGTGGTCAATCTCTACGTGAGCTAGGGCCCTAAAACCTTGACGGTAAAAACCCTCACTCAAGCCACCACACCCTGCAAAAAGGTCAATAAATGTATATGGCATAATCGTATAATCGCTATGAAAAGATAAAGGTAGTGATTTTTTGCCGACAATCTGTCAAAATGAACGTTTTTGTGCTCTTGTAGGAATAGTCGTATCTTTGCGAAACATGCCAGATAACCACACGCCAGCCCAGCGCCATAGTAATATGGCAGCAATACACTCCGCTTCTACCACGCCGGAGCGGAAACTGCGTCATGCCCTTTGGCGCCAGGGGTTCCGTTATCGGGTGAACGACAAACGTCTACCTGGCCGCCCGGATATCGTACTGCCAAAGTATCGGACGGTTATCTTTGTACACGGCTGCTTTTGGCATGGCCATAAAGACTGTAAGTATTATACTATCCCCAAAACCAACACGGAGTTCTGGGTGGCCAAGGTCGCAAGGAACCAAGAGCGGGATCAGGAAGTATGGCGTAAGCTGGAGGCGAAAGGCTGGAACACTATCATTGTTTGGGAGTGCCAACTGAAGAAGGCGAAGCTTGACGAAACTGTTGACCGGGTTGTCGAAGAGATTATCAAGAACGGAGAAGCCTATCGGGCCGCTCAGGAAGAAAGGAGAAAAGCGCGGGAAGAGTATCGGCGGGAGAGAAAGGAGCGGAAGGAAAGAGAACAATCTCTCTTGGAAGAGGTGAAATCTTTATAAGCAAGTATCCTTCAAATAGATGGAAGGGGTTTAAAGATAAAAGAATGATGATTACTCCGGAAGAAGATATTAGTTTTAGAACGTATTCTCCTGTTTTGAACCATCAATATGATCAGTGGTTCAAGCAGGTAAAGTATAATGGCCGTACTCTAAGCGATGACGAGAGGAAGGAGTTTGTTAAGGTTATAGACGAGACTGTCTTTTCCTATGCTTCTGGTCTTCCTTTGTTAACGGAGATGTTAGATGAATCTGGAGTTTTCGGTATCAACCATGAAGGTCTTTGCCGAACAATTTACTCAATCACGTTGTTTACTGTGATGACGATGTGTGATTGTATGGTTGCGGGAAAAAACTTTATTCTTGCCGATTCTGATTATGACAAACGCTTTATGCGTGGAAAAATGAAAGTCATCCTGAATGAGGGCTTTAAGAAACTCTATGGGTATAATGAAACCAATAAGAATAAGTCAGAATGGAATAGACTGTTAGATTATATGAGGTTCTTTCCGGAGAGCATGAATCGTCAATACCAAGACCTGACCTATCAGTTGGAAGAGTTGTCAAGGATGTCCTCTTGGTGGAAAGAAGAACGCGATTGTGAGACGCACCTCGATTCCGAGAAACTATACGAAGCTCGTAAGGTAGAGATTGAGGAGAGCAAAGAAATGATGGAAAGCCTTCTTCTTTATAATGCCTTATATGCGGTCAATCTTTTTTTGACCAATGCTCATGCTTGTATCCGGAATACTTTCGTTGAGATGTATCGACGAGGGGAGATAAAAGAAGAATAAGGTGGTTGCCCTTTTTCCCAACCTTTACTACCTTTGCGCCATGGTTGATTTCAATAATCTGTTTGAGGGAATGCGGATCGGGCTGGTCGCGGGTATCCTGCTGAACATCTTCGTGCTTTGGGGATGTTGGTGCGGGTGGCGCAATTCTCGCCGTGCCAAAGAGAAGGAAAAGGAAGCGGAGAAAGAGAAGGAGAAGGAAAAGGACGAGTGGAAGTGAACTGTCTTCCTAAACTATGAACAGAAACCTTCATATCGACAAACGCCGCCTGATCGGCTATGCCGCGGGCATATTGGCGGGGGTGTCGTACGGGACCAATCCGCTTTTCGGGAAGGCGTTGATGGACAGCGGGGTACCGGTCATGGTCATGCTGTTTTTCCGGTATGGGATGGCGGCCGTTATCCTGGCGTTGTGGATGGTGTTCAGGAAGGAGTCTTTCCGGGCAGAGCGGCGGGGGATCGGGTTGCTGGTTCTGTTGGGGCTGCTGTTCGCGGGGAGCAGTATCACGCTCTTCTGTTCTTATGAATTCATTCCGTCGGGGTTGGCGACGACGCTGGTGTATCTGTATCCGGTGTTTGTGGCCTTGATCATGGTGTTCCTGCGGTTCTATCCCAGCTGGCAGACGTGGCTGTCCATTCTGGCCACTTTCGGCGGGATTCTCCTGCTGTCTGCCCCTTCGGATGACGCGCAGATCCGCATTCCCGGGGTGCTGCTGGCCGTCGGGGCGGCGCTGTGCTATTCGTTTTATCTGGTCATCGTGAACCGGAGCAAGCGCATCCGGAATGTGTCGGAGCATACGCTCACGCTCTATTCGCTGGTTACCGGGACGGTCCTGTTCGCGGTTATCCGGGCCTTTCAGGGCGGGAGTATGCTGGAGGGGGTCGACAGTGCCGCCGATTGGGGGAATCTCATCGGTCTGGCCATCGTGCCGACGATGATTTCGATGCTTACGCTGGCTATGTCCACGCGGTATATCGGCCCCACCAAGACGGCGGTTCTGGGTGTGTTTGAGCCGCTTACGGCCATCCTGATCGGTACGTTCCTGTTCGGGGAGCCCTTGACGGGCAAGATGGCCGTGGGCATCGCCATCTGCGTGGCTGCCGTCGTCTTTATGATCCTGAAGCCGGGGAAGAAGCCCCGTTGATTCCTTCCGCTATCGCCGGATTCCTTCGAAATGCCGGCGGAAATCAATGAAACGGACGAACTTGGCGGGTTTGTCGACCTCGTCGTCCCGGAAACCCCGGCCGACCGCAAGCTCCCCATCCGGAACTGCTTCGAATGGGCTATCAAGCATTCCAAAGACTATTTCTGGTTCTATAACCCTTATACGCCCCCGCCGCTGACTACCATCGAGGCCTTGCAGGACGCGGCCCGGCGCGGCGTGGACGTACGCTGGATCGTTCCGGGCATCAATGACGTCGGTCCCGAGAAGGGGATGGCGGAGTCCATGTATCAGGAACTACTGGATGCCGGTGTCCGCATCTACGAGTGGCAGGAGCACACGATGCACGCCAAGCAGTACTTGAGCGATGACTACCTCGTGATCATCGGCTCGGCCAACATGGACAACCTGAGCCTCTTCCTCAATTACGAGATGGTCACCATCCTCTATGACGAGAGGATCTGCCGGCAGTACGCGGAGATTTTCCGTTCCGACCTTCAGGAGCATTGCCGGGAGATCGAGGAGGCGGAAGTGCGGAAATGGCCCCTTTTCCGCAAGATCCGGAACTGGTTCATCCGCGTCCTGGGCGGAGCGCTCGGGTAGGCTTGCCGACAGGCACATTTCTTGCGGGGCGACAGGCACTTATGAAAACGAAATTGATTTTGATCTGTGCGCTGCTGGCCTTCAGTGGAAAGGCCGTTGCGCAGTCGAGAGATATCGGTCTGCAGGTCGGACTGAATTTCCCCATGTCCCAAAAGACCATGATCGGAAGCGACTTGATGATGGGCATCACTTACGGACAGTTCTACTACAACGGCCTCGGCTTCCGGACGGGTTTCCAATATGCCGCCAGCACGGCCAACATCAATGACGTCTTTGGCGTTCCGGTCGCTTTCGCGTACAGGACCCATTCCAAATCGGCCGGAGAGCGGCTCGAGTCCGGCGCCGCCGGTGCCTGGAACCAGATGATGTACCGGGGCACCCATCGGAGTGATGCCACGGGCGTTCTCGGCGGCTTCCTGCTGAACCTGTTCAGCGACATGGAATTCTTCGCCGGCGCGACGCCCGGCTACATTGCCGGAGCCTCCAGCCTGGAGGTGGAGAAAAGGCACGACTTCTCGTTGACCCTGGATGCCGGAATGTCCCTCAATTACAGCATCTGGCGCTTCGACCTCAAGCTCATCCCGGCTGTCCATTACAACCTGACCAACAATTATCTCTACCAGACGACGACCCCGCTCCGCTGGTTCTTTACCCTCAATGGCGGACTATCGTTCCGGTTTTGAGTTTCCTTCCAAAGCGCGCCTGTCGAAATGCTTTGATAAATAGGTATTTACTTACGTCTGTAGTAATATACAGGCGTATCCCGGTTCGCATAATCGTGAAGCCCGTAGCTTGCAACTGTTGCAGAAGCCCTTTGGGCGCCTTCATCATCCAGCATATTGCCGATGTGCTCCAATTCAAAACCCACGAACTCTATCTGTTCGACAGGGATTCTCTTAAGCCTTTTGATCACCTTCTTCATTTGTTTTTCCGGGACAGAAAGGGCCGTCGAATCTTGAAAGCGGATGACATAAGGACACAGATAAGGGCCTTCTCCATAAACAGCCTTCTCCACGGCCGATTTAGGTTTCCTATATTGTGTGTAAACGGTGATATACTCAACTTGCTGCGGGATGTCCCTGATGATGTTTGCAGGTTCGGCACAAATGGCGCTGACCACGACCCTGTCGAGGATGTCCCTGTTCAGGACGGTTGTATTGTCGTTGCCGTTCTCAATGACGGTAGTGTGAGTACCGTCAGGGTTAACTATCGTTGTGCTGCTACCGGTCAGTATGCCAGTAGAGTGAGTCCCGTCAGGATTGACTACCGTTATGTTGCTGCCGGTCTGTATGGCGGTAGAATGAGTACCGTCAGGATTGACTACCGTTATGTTGCTGCCGGTCTGTATGGCGACAGAATGAGTGCCGTCAGGATTGACGACAACAGTATGCTGTGCATATGCGGACAGACTCATTAAACACAGAAGAAATAGAAGTATACGTTTCATAGTAGAAGATCGAATTTACGTCTATCAATGCAAAAAAAGTGCCCCCTCGACCTCTCAAGAAGACCTTGAAAGAAGTCCACGATAACGCTCTTCGCCAAACAGCCGCACCGAGACGCCGCTTCCGTGCGCTATGTGGGTGGTTGCGGTGCGCCATAGCCCGAAATCGGCCCTTGGCGCACGGGGTGGGGCGTTCTGCATGTCCATAGGGGATGCCGATGTGCGGCTGTTTGGCGAGAGGACACCGTTGAGTTGAACTTGCCGTCCGGTGTGTTGAATGGAAGCTGTTGACAGACAGTTAGTTGCGAGAAAGTGACTGGTCAAATTGGAGCGGACAAAAATGCGTAATTGTCTGTATGTCAGTGACTTGTATTCGACGAGTAAATTGGGCAAGCAGAGGAGAGGCCGATGAGGTCTCTCTTCTATTTCAAACAGCATGCTTTGGGCAATCTAAAGAGATCAATATTCCTCTCGATTGTCTTGGAACAGTCTCCGTGATTATCAAGAGACTCAAGCCATGCTCGCTCATGGACAGATAATCTCCCTTCCTGTTCCTCTTGTCTGGCCAATAGCAGCTTTTTGATCGAGTCATCATTTGAACAAGCATCAAACCACGGTAAGACACACACTTCAAGGGCTCTTGCTACATTCTCAAAGCTGACTCTTGCAATGCTTTCATCGGCATAATCCCACCAAACATCCTTTCCACAGACGAGTATTCCGATTCTTTCGCTAAAACAGAAAGTGGCAAAGGCATATGAGAGATAGAGCGGTGTCAGGGCATAATTGACAGTAAAAGTCCTGGATCCGTTTCTCTCTTTTTGCAACTCAATAAGTTCAAGCACATCAACTTGATTGCGTCTGACGTAAGCGTTTGTCTTATACTGCAGAAAGCCTTTCGCTTTGAGAAGAGAATCGAGAGACTGCTTTTTGCACGATTTGAAAGCGCGGTCAGCCTCAGACTTATCGATAGAACTCATTTCATCATCCGTTCTCAGGAAAGAACGGTTACCTCTCAACTTGAATTTGGTCATGTGGAATCACTTCGTTATTGATCGGTTTGTCGTTTGAATAAATAACAGCAAAGGCCGATAGGAAAGGCTGAGAATGCGATAGCAATGGCGCTTGTCGAGAAAAAGAGCAATGCAGTCATTCCATCCATAAGACCTCGCTCCACAATCCCATCGCCATAGTCAATGTACATGGGCCAATAGATGTATACCATCAGAATGATGAAAAGGATTGCCGTGATGATGACCCAGACACGGAAGGCAAGCTCTTTCCAGGAGAGACGCCAGTATTTCCAACGGGCGAAGGCTCCTACGGCGCCAAACACCAAAACGCAAACGGCCGCCACCCAAAGAAAGCCCCAATCGACGCCACATCTGATCAATACCCATAACAGAGGATGAAGAAGAAACGCCACAAGTGCCGCGAGTATCATCCCTCCGGCGAACTGCAGAATCGGTTTACTCTTTTGACTCATACTATTTCCGTTTCTTCGACCTTTTTATGCGGATGGTACGAAGGAAATCCATCTTCGACTTATCGTGATCATCCACAATGCTTATCGATAACCCTATCTCATTCGGTAGGGCAAATTCACCCGGCTCGCATTGTGAATAATCTCTCTTCCACAGCATCAAGGTTGTCAATCCATCGTCGAAGAAGATCTGATGATGGCTTATCCCTCCTCCCAATGTCGGCTTCTCCGCCTCGTACTTGTAGTATTGTGAGAATTCCTCCCGGAAAAAAGCAATCATGTTGTCGATCTCATCAGCGCTGCCGTAAGCATCAAAACCTATTTCGGTCAACACGCCATTGTCAAAGCTCATTCGGATGTGTTGATAGTCATTGCCATAGTACGAACCTTCCGTTACTATTATCGACAACTCTTCACTCCGATATAACTTCCCGCTCCAATCAGGCTCGCCTCCTCGCAGGATCGCCAAACTATCGTTCCCAACTATTTCGAGCTTCGCAACATAATCAGGAGGGCCTCCGCGAAGGAACGCAGTAGGGTCGCCCAAGGTCCATCTCAATACACGTTCGATGCTGCTCTCCGGAAACAGATTACAAAACTCCTCGATTGTGGTTTTCCCCACTGCACATCCGAAGGCTTTCTCCATCCCGGAGGGGGTTATCGGCTTACAAGCTGTAAAGCAGATAGATATAAGGACTGCAATTAATGCGTTTATTCTCTTCATTTCTACCGGTATCAATAATCTGCCATCAAGGAAATGGTGAAACCGTTTTATTGCATAACTACCTGATGACAAGTACTTAAGATGGAGTTCTCTACAAGGATGCCGTGATCTTTCATGAAAAAAACATTCTTTCCCTCTGTGGGGGTGACGATGTAATGGAGGCTCGCCTTCCAGTACTTTTTATTGGGTAAGAACCGATGGATGACCTTTACCTTGGTCTTCTCGTCAAGCGGGAAATCATCCAGCATAACCGGATCCTCCCCCTCCAGCTTGAAAACGGGGGTGATTCGACAATCGAAAGGCAGATGGCCTGAGACTTCCTGTTCGATCTGGTAAGTGGATCCGGCCGAGGCTTTCAGTTCCTCACCATCCATCAAAAGCGACAGGACTTCAAGAACCTGGACGGGATGTCCCAGAAAGGCCAGCGGAAGCATCCAATCGGCCTTGATGGACATGAAGTACTCCTTTCCGGGGATAAAAGTCCCGGATGTGGAGAATACGGGGTGGAGCAAGAGCCTGGCGAACAGGGCTCCATTAGGCAGTGGGCTGCTGAACATCTTGTCCATATCTCCGATTTCGATGGTCTGTATTCCTTCCCGCCGGATGCCGTCAGCTTTTGGCATATAAAGATACTTTCCCTTGTCCGACAAGGAAAACGATACCGTCTGTCGGTCATACTCGTCATCAAAGAAGGCGACAACATCCACACGGGAAGACGTATACGGAAAGTCGTTGACGTAATCGATGAGAAGACGGGGGCTCGTAAGACGGATGTCTGTACATTCTCCCCCAAAGAAGCCAGGAAGGACACCGAGGTAGGAAACGCGGTCCTCAGCGAAATGGACTTCCTCGAATTGGAGATCGCAGGTCGTGAAATCGATCCGGTCGAATTCGACGCTGCAACGGAAATCCAGGTCCGACGGCATTTCCGAGCCCGGGCCGATGTAATCCTCCGGGTTGACGGTTGCATGGGCGCGGAAGGATAAGTCGAGGGAGAAGCACATCCGGCCCTCCCCGTCGATGAAACGGGCGGGGTCCTGGACGGATTTCAAGCGGAAAACGACGACCGTACCTTCCGTCGTCACTTCCAATTCCGGGCTGGTCGATTCTGCCTTCGCGTGGAACCATTCTGGGAATGTAACCGTAAAATCGGTAAGGGTCACTTTTCGGTAGGGAACGTTTTCGCCTAGGGACAGGTTCATTTTGAAGATGCCATCGCATTTACCTCGGATGAGGTCCGAGTAGCTGCTGCCGCCCGGCAGGCCGATATCCGACACAATGATCTGCCGAGACGCGTCGGCCTCCCATCCAGAAGCTGTTTGGCCGGCATTAAAGGAGCAGGGATGGGATTGGGCGGGGATGAATACCGGAGCCAGGGCGAGGATATGCTCCCATTCTTCCTTTCTGAAGGAGACAAAGTACCCCATCTGTTCATCATACTGGATGTCCTCATAGATCACGAGTTCCGGGATCAGTTTGTCCAGGCCGATGAAATCGTTGTCAAAAACGTGCACCGGTTCAGTAACCGGAACCGGCTCTCCCTTCTTCTTATCGCATGAATAGAAGGTCGAAAGACAGAGAAGGGCACAAGTTGTCAATATCAGTTTAGAGTTCATAAGAATGCAAAGGTATATGTTTCACGCCTATTCTCCTAATTCAGTTCTCGTGAAGGAAGAACCCCACAGATTCCTTGGTGCATTTCGGTGCGACAACGGTGCGATGAAATGGGACAAAAAAGGGCTCCCAGATATCTGAGAGCCACTTTCGTGCGGAGAGGACGAGATTCGAACTCGTGGTACGGAATGACCCGTACGTCGGTTTAGCAAACCGGTGGTTTCAGCCACTCACCCACCTCTCCGGGAGCCATTTGGCGAAACTTCCGCCACGGGGGCGG
>JAEEGI010015168.1_pt1 | contig 16080 bp, 17 predicted proteins | sample 8958751 | NCBI WGS metagenome assembly JAEEGI01 (sample SAMN16246545, study PRJNA631951) | gut metagenome | biome: gut microbiome; feature: rumen; material: KS-attached | host: Bos | place: Iran: Karaj | collected 2018-10
GGAATGATCTACAGAGATTCCGAATTTGCAGGCGATTCCGATTACGACGATATCATCGAAAGGCTCTCCGAAGATCCCGCAGTCATGACAGATGACCTCAAAGCACAGTTCATCTACATCGTGGGAATGCTGGAAGAGATGGAATAACATAAGATGACAGAGGGGACGGTTCTTACTGACTCGTCCCCTCTGTAATCACTCATTCTTTTCTATAAACGCTATCGTATCTTCGGAAACGCCCGGAACACCGTTCATCCGCTTTCTTTCTTCACTTTGGAAGATCAGCTTCTCGGTGGTCTCTATCTGATCCTGAAGCGTTGTCATATTGAATCTGGCGGCGATATCCCTAGCTTCTGGCTTATCGGAATTGATAAACCAATCCCACACACATCGCCCCGCGTAATATACACAAAACAGTGCAAGAACCGCAAATACGGCAATGTTTATCTTGCCGAATCCGTACATCACCAAAACCACAGCAAAGCCTACTATTCCAAAAGCCACGCCGTTTCTGGCATTCAACCGGTATTCTTCTCTTTGGTAGTAGTAAAGATCAAGCAGCTTTCTTTGGTGTTTTTCATCTTTTTCCTTGGCCGCCACGAACTTGGATTTCGCCGGCTTACGCCCTTCCGGCAAAGGCTTGGTCTCTATAGTCTGAACATTCTTCCTGCAAAATAAAACGATCAGGATAACAGCAATCAAAAGTACGCCAAAAAGCCGCAGATCTATTCCGGATGCATTACGGATCATCCCGAATGAACATACTGCAACTAAGATAAGCCCTATGAATACCGACCCGGGTATGTGTACTTTTTTCATTATCCTGATTCTTTCTTATTTCTGTAAAATGCGATACACCTGTTCCATGAGCTTTATATTCCCCATGACAACAAGGGCTATCTTCTTCTTGGCACGGCTGAGTCCATGGAACAGATTCATGATCCTGAAGGTTTCGGAACCCGATTCGGATTCGGTATTCCTAAGGAACCTTTCTTCATCATAGTAAAAGGAATCATCGACTAACATCAATACCTTATCGAATTCTTTTCCCGTGACGGATCCGGACTCAATGCGTGTGAGCGCTTCACCGGGGAAGCTTTCCATACTGCCGATATCGATTGAAAGCCCCTTATCCCAGATGAACATGTATCCTTCTTTTTCATAGAATCTGATGAGGTTCATCGCTTCTTTCACATCGGCCCCGTAAGAGACGGATACATTCGGATACTCCCTCTTGTACAGTTTCGACGCTGACAGAAATGTCCTCAAGAAAGTCGAAAGTTCATTGTTCATCCTGATCTTATTGGTCAGCTTAAACCCCTTGAAATCATCGCGCTTTTCAAAAACCGCGGCACCCATCCCGAGTCTTTCTTTTTCGGATACGCAGAGTGCATCATCGTAAGATATGATGATCGGCGCATTCCACACCCTGCCATATTCGAGGATCGAATCAAAAGTCTTCTCTCCCATGCCGTGGCCTTCATCGATAAATATAGCCGCGTATTTTCCCGGCACATCAGGCATCGTATTCTTATCGCAATAATAGAAATCTATTCTCTTAAGGCGTTCATCAAGCTGCTGAAGCTCGCTTCTGTGGGATCCGAAATGGAACAGGCAAACCGGATTCTTACGGGACATACTCATAGCAATATCATACAGAAGAATCGTCTTTCCGGTGCCCGGAAGACCGGTAAACCCCTGAAGGAAATGTCCGTCGGAGATATTCTTCATGATCTGCTTTTTAATATCGCGCTGCTGGAATGTAAGGAAATATTCCTGACGAAGAAATCTTCCCGGATCAGTTATTGGCGATATAAGATATCTGTCTTCTTTGAAGAGTTCCTCGATATCTCCCGTATAAATGTCTTTCTGACTGTCGAGAAGCACTCCGAGTTCTTCAAAGGTACTGTCAACAAGTCTTCCGCTGTTTGAAAGCCTTACGAGTCTGTCCTGTCCGCTTATGTATGTGTAGTAGTAAACGGCTATTCCCAGGGTTGACAGATAATACCTGTTCCGGAAGAGCTGACTTCGTATCGCTTCATCAGACACATTGCCGCTCTTAAGTTCGATATTGACGATCCGGTCATCAGAGATACGCAGGAGATCGAATTCTTTTCCCAGCTTCTGCATCGTATAAGAATAATAGAATGTCAGTGAGCAGGCATCACCACACACAGGCTGCAGCCTTTCGGAAAAAAGCCTGAGCCCCTGCGTTTCCCACTCGCGGATCTTAATGTTCCTTCCGCGTCCCGACATCTGTCTTTCCACCTTTGATATCAGGTCGGGATCGTTTAACCTTGTAAGTGCATAGATGTTGATCGGTTTCATAATATAAGTATGAATCGAAAAGCTACTCTTTCATCCGTTTCCTATACGAAATATATTCCGCCGCATAACAAGGCAGGATTCCTATCATATAGCTGATCAGATCCTCCGGAGAAAACCCTGTTCCGATGATTATCCTCAGTAACCTGTTTGTGATTCCCAGCCTGTCACAAAATCCCCACAGCTGTAGGAACTCAACCGCAAAAGCAAATATCAGTATAGCCGTAGGCAAAACAAACCATTTGGCAGGTCTGTCCGGGCTTACACTCCTGCACAGTGTATAGAGAAGTATCACCACCAGCACATCTCCCAGATAGTTCCTTGCCCATCCGGAAGCATACATTCCTATGACCACTTCGATCATAAGAAGAAGTATTGAAGCTATTATATAGACGGTTCTTTTCATCAACAGAAAAATCCTTCTTTTCACTCATTCACATATAATTATAAGATAATCGAACTCTGCGGACAAATTGAATACATTCCGATTACATTTCTGTGTTATGTTCTTTATGTGCACAAACGGAGGCAGATCATGATCGATATCTTATTAATTGAAGACGATCCGGATATAGCGGATAATCTGCAGGAATATCTGGGCAATGTAAGCGGAGGCGAGTGGCGCATCCATATCGCGGATAACGGAGACGACGGTCTCGAACTTGCGACGCAGACGCTTTATTCCCTTATCCTTCTGGATATCGGTCTTCCCGGACGTGACGGATTTGAAATATGCAAAAGCTTAAGGAGACGCGGCATACAGACTCCCGTTATCTTCGTCACCGCAAGATTTACCGAAGAAGATATTCTTAAAGGGTATGAGTTCGGCGGGGACGATTATATCGTAAAGCCCTTCTCCATGGCCCAGCTTGCCGCCAAGATCAAAGTATTTCTCAAAAGATACGGCGACAGCAGACCGGAAACCGTCACATATCTCGATCTTACCGCCGACAGAAACAAAAGAAAGCTGTATCTGGGTAATAAAGAGATAGATCTGCAGCCCAGGGAATTTGACGTTCTCCTTTACCTTATGGAGCATCCAGACAGACTTGTTTCCAAGGACGAGCTCCTCGCCCGCGTCTGGGGTGCGGAAAGCGACGCGGTTCCCCGCTATCTCGATAACCCGATCAAGAACATACGAAAAGAAACAGAAAACTCCGAAGCTATGATAGTCACCCTGCGTGGCTACGGTTACAGACTGGAGACAAAAAAATGACAAAGAAAAAACTGATAAAAAGAAATATAAAAGAAGAACCGAAGATCATTCTTTTCACTGCGATCATCTGCGCAGTGCTCTGTCTCATATACATTCCCTTTGCAAAAGCTGCAGTCCTTTCCTATCTCTATTCATATGAACCGCATGATTATGAAAGGCAGTATATGAGGCAGTATCTGGAGCGTTATGAAAGCAAACTGGACGGAACTGCCAAAGAACCCACATCGCCCTTTTTTGACTCTGCCGAGGATATAGTTAACCTGTTTTACGGTGCGGTCAATGACAAGAGCGTGCCCTCGCGAGGCATGATAGGACTCCCCGGATCATCGTCACTTTCCTTCCCTATGTTTAATTACGGAGGCGCGGTATGGATTGCGGACAGGGAAAGCGGTGAACTCATCACAAGAGGCGATCTGCTGGTCTTACATGAAGGAAACAAAAGACTCCTCTGTGACATCAGGGCAACCTTTTCGGATGAGGAGTGTTCAAGGATCTGTTCATACTATTACAAAATAATAAATCCGGTTTTTTACGTCGATGACATAGTAGGTTTCGAGTACAACTATCCGTATGTGGAAAAGTATGTCTGCAGGGACGGCATCATTTATCCCCTTGTCATCACATTTATCGAAAAAGACGGGGAAAAGATTAGTTTTATTTCGGATAAGTCGTTTGAATATGATCAGTCCGAAGTTACGGAAAGCTCCGAATGCATATTTCAGGATGATATGATCGATCCGCTCGATCCGTGGTACCAGCTTGCTAAACAATTATCCGATCAAAGTTATGCCAAATACCTGTCCAATCCGGAGAACAGGCAGTACCCAAGCGATTTTACGGCGAGCGTAAAAGGTGCTCATAAAACATATATCATCAGAACCTCGATGGAAACTACGGACAGAAATATTCTGTGCTATACAGAGATCATCGATTATACAGGCATATTAAGGATCTTACGCATAGCCGGCTGTCTGGTCATCACTTTGATCTGCGCCGTGATCGCACTTATCCTCTGCCTGAAGGCTAGACGCAAAAGACAGAGAGCAGAATACGAAAGAAGCGTGACAAGTGCCCTGGCCCACAACTACAAATCATCACTTATGGTTTTAAGAAGCTGTGCAGAAAATCTGGCCTGGGGCGTACCCGGTGAAAAGAGGACCATGTATGAGCAGAAGATCATTTCGGAGACGGACCGCCTGAACGAAGCAACTGAAAAGATTCTCTCCTTCTACAGAACCGGGGATGCCGGATATAAAGCCGTTCAGGAGAAGATTGATGCGTCAGCGGTATGCAGAAAACTGATAGATAAATATGAAAACATATCCGCAGAAAGAAAGCTTGAATGGAAAGTGGATGATGCAGATAAATTCGAATTTGAGGGAGATACGGTTCTGTTTTCAATGGCAATAGATAATCTCATCGGAAACGCCGCAAAGTATGCTGCGAGCGGTTCTGCAGTCGTTATCAGGACGGACAGTTCAGGCATGACTCTTGAGAACAAGTGGAATCCTGTAGATAAATTCATTAAGAAACCAAAGCTTTTCTTTGAAGCATTCGTCACAGGCGATGACACTCCCGGAAGATCCAATTCCGGCCTTGGACTCAGCGTTGCAAAGGACCTTCTTAATCGCATGAAGCTTAAGATCACCGCAAAGCCGGACCGGGAAAAAGTCACATTCGAGATCAGAAATAAATAAATATGTTAAGAGGTACGGCGGATATCCACCGTACCTCTTTTTTGTGTCTCAAGGACTGTTCGTGATCCGAAGAATCACACTGACTCAAAGTCTACTTCAAAGTCTACTGTCCGGTAGACTTTGGATCAGATATCCAGCTTCTTATCGAGTATATTCTTTGAAATGCGGTACATGACCACCGCGGTGATCCCATAGATCAGGATATTCACCAGCGACCTGTCGACTTCAGTCACAAAAACCGTGTCCGGTCCAAAGATGTCATAGCCTTTACCTGTCATAAAAAAGCTTTCTCCGCACATAATCTCTATCCTGTTAAACAGATCCACGATAAGGACATGAATATAGTACATGACAATCCCGGTCAGAAATATGACGCCTTTCTTTTGAAGGATGCTGTATTTCCCGCAGATACGGCTTGCCAGTGTCAGCGTAAAGATGAAGGATATATAGATATTAACGGCGATAACGGCAAAGGCAATGATGAAAATGAGAATGGTCATAACCGTCTTAAGACCGGGTGCCCGAAGACTGTTCATTTCATAGGTTTCGATCAGATCACCGTAAACATTTCCGACTCCCCAGCGTTCAACTCTTCTTGCGGTCACAGCATCGGAAATACCGAGCCCGGCAAAAAATATGACGATCATAATTCCGGTCCACAAAAATGCACATTTCAGATTCGTCTGAAGATGAACATGATTCTTTACTGGAAAAGAAAGGCTTATAAGCCCCTCATCGGTAAAAAGAATGTTGTAATATCTTTTTACCATCATAATTGCGGCACATAAAATAAATAACGCGCTGATGATCGTAAGTACGGTTTTCATGATGAATGCCCTGTCTGTAGATGCACCGTTTGATATCGCAGAGCAGATTGCGGAAATAACGGAATATATGGCGACAAAACCCGTTATGAAGAGCATCATCTTTCTGATATCTTTATTTTCCAGCTTATATAATCTCCTGTTCATCTGAATTCCTCCATATACGCATCCGCAAGGGATTTTCCGGTCGCGCTGCGGATCTCATCAACGGATCTGTGGAAAAGAATGCTTCCATCTTTTATAAAGACTGCTTCGTCAAGTATCTGTTCTACATCTCCTATCTGGTGAGTCGTGATAAGAAGTGATGACTCTTCCGGAACACACCCCAGCATGATCCTGATGATATTCTCCCTGGCCACAGGATCGACTCCGTTAAACGGTTCATCCAAAACAAAAAGTTTTGCTTTTCTGGACATAGTGAGAACTATAAGAAGCTTCTCTGCATTTCCCTTTGAGAGCTTCCCCACATGATCGGTAACATCCAACTTCAGTTCCTGAAGTTTTTCTGCAGCGGTCTTTTTATCGAAGTCATCATACATAAGTTCGTACATATCGAGGAGATCGCTTATCCTGCTTTCCTTTCTGAAAGGGACTCTGTCGGGAGAATAAGACAATACAGCCTTTGTTTTCTCACCAACCTCTTCACCGCAGATCCTGATGCATTTATCTACATCACATAGCATTCCGGTGACAAGCTTGATAAATGTGGTCTTGCCGCTTCCGTTGGGCCCGAACATTCCTACTATCTTCCCGGATTCCAGGTTCAGGCTTACTTTGTTAAGGGCTTTCTTTTTACCGTAAGTATATGTAAGATCCTTGCATTCAAGTATTGTGCTCATACTCTCACCTCACAAAAGCCCGATGGCTTCCTCTCTGTCTATTCCAAGTTCCTTCATCCTGGCCATGAATTCCGCAGCAGATCTCTTAGCAAGCTCTCTTCTCGTCCTGTCGATGAGCTTTCTGTCTTCCGTCACAAACCTTCCGCTTGTACGCTGCGTGTAAACAAGCCCCAGCTTCTCAAGTTCACCGAAGGCCTTCTGCATCGTATTGGGATTGACCGCGGCTTCCACCGCCAGCTCTCTCACTGCCGGAAGCTTGTCACCCGGAGCAAATTTTCCGGATACGATATCCGATTCTATCTTCTCTACGATCTGTATGAAGATCGGTTTGTCAGAGTCCAAATTCCAGGGCATCCCGTCACCTCCCGAAATATCAAAAACAAAGAACACGTTGTACTACTTGAATAGTACAATAACACAGCATTCGTTTCCTGTAAAGTGAATAAAAAAAATGCTATAATGACGAAGGCGAAACAGGGAACTGTTCCGGCCTTCACCAAATGTCAAAAGGGAGGTAGCGGATTATGCTTTCAACCATATTGTTAATCTGTGGCGGAGTGCTGTATGCGATAGCATGGGCTGCATTGTGCCTTTCGAAATACCATAAATGGAACAGAAGAAAAAAGAATTGCACCCGGGAAATATCTGCAGAGGTGATCAAAGTTTTGGAAAGAAAACCAATGCGCGGTTCATCCATGCTCTATAAGCCTGTCTTCAGGCCTATGGATGCACCGGAGGGCACGGTCATAGACTCTGCCTATTATTCGAATCTGATCTCCTTTAAGGTCGGAGATATTGTCACGCTGTTTGTCAATCCGAATAACATTCAGGAATTCCTGTACAAAGATGACTCCCTGAATAAAGGAAAAACCGCAGATATAATATGCTGTATTATACCTGCGGCCATTATTATTATCTGGATCCTGCTTTCGCTCTGAGAAACAGAGAGGACGGTTTTGCCGTTTCTTATCTGGACCCTGCTTTTGCTTTGATGAGCATGAAGTCCGGCTTGTGAAGATTGTCACTGTAGTCAGGATATTTAGCTATTATCTCCTCATCGGGATATGGCTCAAGTACCTTCTCCACGGTAAATCCGTGATCCGTGAGCGTATTGATGATCGTTGAGAACATCCTGTGGTATTTCTTGACGCCTTCAACAAACCATTCGGATTCTTTTTCACTTTCGACACAGTAATTCTTCACATTAACATGAAGCTTGCGCCCATTCTCATCTCTGGTCCAACGCTCTCCGTCTGTGTGACAGGTGTTTAAGGGATGCTCCTGAGAATAGATGAAGTAACCGTCCTTTACCAGTTTGTCAGCTATCTTACCCACCACTCCGTCAAAATCCTCGATATAGTGCATGGCAAGTGAGCTGATGACAACATCGAATTCTCCCTCTGCTTTTTCCAGATCTTCCATGGGAAGCCTTAAGTATTCTATCTTTTCATCGGAATTTTCCTGCTTTGCAATCTCAAGCATCTTCTCGGAGATATCGATTCCGACGACTTTTTCCGCACCCATTTCCACGAATTTCTTACAATGCTCACCGAAGCCGCAGCCCAGATCCAGCACTCTCTTACCTTGCAGATCAGGGAGCAGGGAAAATAAAGCCGGCATTTCAAACAAAATGTTTGCGTTTACTTCTCTTTCACGGATTTTCTTGTATCCCTCGAAAAAAATCTCATTATCATAAATGTTCTGTTTGGCCATGTTTTCTCCTATATTGAATCTGCACGTTAATATACCTTTCTGACGATAACACAATCTAAAGTATTGTGCATTCAACCGATAGTATATTCCGTGTATCACTCAGAACTGAAGTATCCTCTCCCAACGCAATCCATACACTTTCTATGTTCCGCCGGAATATATATCTAAATTGTAAGCATGAACTGTGATCATCTCATCATGGTCGACTGTAAAATTTCTATTTCTGCGGGGATTTACAGCCAGCTCTGTTGATTATCATAACCTAAAACTTGGTTTGGGCTGTAAAATTTCTTTTTCTGCGGAAATTTACAGCCAGCTCAGTTGATTATCAAAACCTAAAGCTTGGTTTGGGCTGTAAAAAATCTTTTTCTGCGGGAATTTACAGCTAACTCTGATGATTATCATAACCTAAAACTTGGTTTGGACTGTAAAATTTCTTTTTCTGCGGGAATTTACAGCCAGCTCTGTTGATTATCAGCGCCTAGAGCTTGGTTTGGGCTGTAAAATCTCGTTTTCTGTGGGGATTTACAGCCGGCTCTGTTGATTATTTTTTGGCGGATGGATTCCTTATCATCTATAAGACTGAAACCGGACTTCATCGCCTATACATGATTCATAGCATAAATCGGAGTAATTGTCATACTTACTTATTCAGTGTAATATTAGGAGCGTGCTTAAATGCACGATAATAATCATTGAAGATCAATGGGAGAACAATAATGCTTGAAGTAAGTCATGTAACCAAAAAATATGGCAAGACCATCGCCTGCGACGATGTCTCTTTCACCCTGGATTCGGGAAGCCTTACGGTTCTGCTCGGTCCTAACGGTGCAGGAAAAAGCACCATTATCAAATCCATAATCGGATTTCTGAAATACACCGGAGCAATAACCGTTAACGGAATTCCCAATAAAACTTCCGAAGCAAGAAAGATCATGGGGTACATCCCCGAGATCCCTTCGCTTTACCCCACCCTTACAGTGGCTGAGCATATGGAATTCATCGCCAGAGCTTATAAGATGACTGACTATAAAAAGAGGGTGGATGAACTTTTGGATCGTTTTGAACTTTCCGATAAGAAGAAAAAATTCGGAGATGAGCTTTCCAAAGGAATGCAGCAGAAACTTAATCTATGTCTCGGACTTCTTCCGGATCCACAGATAATACTCCTTGATGAGCCTTTATTGGGACTTGATCCTCACGCGATCAAAGAACTTAAGAAATTGATAGAGGAAATGCGTCAGTCAGGAAAGACTATGCTCGTATCCACCCATATCATTGACAGTGTGGATATGATTTGGGACCGAACCGTAATAATGCAGGGCGGCAAAGTAAGAGCAAATGTTACTAAGAGTGAGATTGACGGCAGGAATATTACCTTGGAAGATCTTTTCTTCGAGGTGACCGAAGGGCTCGAGAAGCAGGATGTCAGCTTGTCAGATAATCCCGAATCCTCGGAAGCCGGGGAGGGTTCCGCAGAATGAGAACCTTTCTATACTATGTCGTTCATACGATCATAAATACAATAAAAAAATTATTTAAAACCTGGCTTGTGTTCTTTTTCGCGATATTCATCATCGCAATTCTGGTAGGTATCGGAGTCGGTACCGCCGTCAGTAAGATTTCCGAAACCATAGAGGAGGAAACTGCGACGGAGGAACAGATTGAAGAGGATGAGGATGCACCTTCAGGATTAGAACTCTTTATGCAGGAACACGATCTGGACAAAGCCGGTATTACCGATCTTATCGTAACGGGAGCATTTTTCCTTCTTATCACCATGAGCATGATGGGCGCAGATAAATCGGGACAGTTATTTAAGCCTGCGGATGTAACTCTTTTATTCCCGTCACCGATGAAGCCGCAATCTGTGCTGATGTTCAGACTGATGATGAATCTCGGACTTAATCTGTTCCTTGCGGTTTATATGCTCTTCCAGCTCCCGAACCTGATACTTAATGCGGGATTCAGTGTTTGGGGTTCATTTTCGATAATCATTGCCTATGGCCTTGTAATGGCATTCAGTACTCTTGCACAGGTTACTGTTTATACCGTGTTCAGCAAGGGTGAGGGCAATAAAAAGAAAAATATCGGAAAGATCCTTTTAGCCTTTTATGTGATATTGGGAATAAGCTTTATTATTTATCAGAAGGCCACAAATGCAGATATAGCTACCGCAGCTGTAAATTTCTTCGGCAATAAGAATACCTTCTGGATACCTTTTTACGGCTGGCTCAGAGGAATGGTTTATTTTGCCGTGACAGGCGAAAATACAAAGTCCATTATCTATATGGCACTTTTCATCGCCTCCTGTATCGTACTTATATTTGTTATCTGGAAAACTGATGCGGATTTTTACGAAGATGCCATGTACTCTGCCGAGAAGATGTCCAAGCTGGTCGAAGAGTCCAAGAATTCCGCAAAGGGTGGAATCATAACAAGAGAAAAGAAACGTAGCGATAAGATCGAAAGAGACGGATTCCATTACGGTTCGGGAGCAAACGTATTTTTCTATAAGGCGCTCATGAACAGATTCCGTTTTTCGTTTTTGAAGATTTTTTCAAAAACCATGGTGATCGGACTTGCAGCGGCGTTTTTTTCCGCATATCTTGTCATGGACAATAATATCGGAATAGATCGATTTATCGTTCCCGGATCGGTGCTTTTGATGATCACTTTTTATCGCACACTCGGAAATCCGCTTCAGGAGGATCTGTCCAGAGAGTTTTTTGTACTTGTTCCGGACAGTGAACTTAAGAAGATACTATATTCTTTGCTAGGATGCTTTACGGTAAATGCGATAGATCTGGTACTTCCCCTGGCACTTGCGGCAATAATGCTGAAAACCTCGCCTCTGACTATGCTTTGCTGGTTCATTTTCATAATGAGTGTATCGGTTTTCGGAACTTCGGTGGGAGCTTTTATAAATATATCCATACCTTTGGAAAGTGCTCAGTCCATAAAGGCTATGGTCCAGATAATTTTTATATATTTCGGAATAATACCTGCCGCAGTATTTGTGGTTGTCGGAATTATACTTAAACAAATGCTGCTCTTTGTAGCCCTGGGTGCGGTTGCCAATTGTGCTTTAGGTTTTCTCTTTATACTTATGTCACCCAGGTTCCTTACAAATCGCTAAAATGCTCAACTAAATAATTAAACTCCCTTATTCTTCAACCATTCGATTGACAGAAAAAGGGAGTTTTATTTTTTTACGAAATAAATGAAACATGGTACGGAGTAACCGTCCCGTTGTTCACGTCTGAGCCATCTGCATCCTGTAGTAGATGCCTTTCTTTTCCATAAGTTCTGCATGGGTTCCGCGCTCTGCGATCTCTCCGCCGTCTATCACAAGTATCAGATCCGCATTCATGATGGTGGACAGTCTGTGGGCAATGGCGATTATGGTACGCTTACCTGCTATCTCGCCGATGGCTTTCTGTATCTCTCTTTCCGTAGCCACATCCACGGAAGCGGTTGCCTCATCAAGAATGATGATGGGGCTCTTTCTTAATATTGCGCGGGCAATGGCAACGCGCTGCTTCTGACCTCCCGAAAGGCGAAGCCCCCTCTCTCCCACCTGGGTTTCGTACCCCTCAGGCATATGGAGAATATCCTCATGTATGTGTGCGGCTTTAGCTGCGTTTTCTATTTCCTCTCTCGTTGCATCCGGCCTTGCATATCCGATATTGTCCGCGATAGATCCGTTAAAAAGGAAAGTATCCTGGAGCACGGGCGATATGTTGTGACGAAGGCTTTCAAGCGTAACCGTCTTAATGTCCTTTCCGTCGATAAGGATCCTTCCTTCAACGGGATCATAAAACCTTGATATGAGCTGTGTGGCCGTGGTCTTGCCCACTCCTGTGGGTCCCACCAGAGCTATCATCATTCCGGGTTCGCATGAAAAGGAAACATGCTTCAGAACAGGGATCTCATTTTCGTAATGGAATGTTACATCATCAAAGCAAAGGGCACCTTTAACATCCTCAAGCGGAGTCGCATCCTCCGCGTTCTGAATGGCCGAAGGCGTATCAAGTATGAGTGTGACACGCTCCGCTCCCGCAAGAGACTGCTGCAGGTTTTCAAGCAGATTGGCCAGTCCCGAAACAGGTGCATAGAAAAGAGAAAGATACAGAACAAAAGCAACTATATCGGAAACTGTGATCTGACCCCTGTAAGCCAGATATCCGCCGAAAAAAACAACAAGAACCGTTCCCAGAGATGAAAGGAGTTCAACACTCGGGTGAAAGATCGCACTTGCCTTAAGAGCTCTGAGCATCGCGACAACCTGCTCCAGACTCTTTTTCCTGACGCGCTCTCCCTCATAGCTTTCCTGACCGAATGCCTGAATCTCGCGGAGTCCGGAAAGTGAATCCTGGAGCTGAGCGTTGAGTTCGCCCATCACTTTCTGAGATGCCTTAAAATAGGGCCTTACCACTTTAGCGAAAATAACTCCGGAGATAAGGATTAGTGGTATGGGACAGCAGGTTATGAGAGCAAGCTTCCAGTTAATGGTAAGAAGGATGATGAGCACGCCCGCAAACGTCACGATATTGGTGATGATATCGGGGATCATGTGGGCATAAAGAAGCTCGAAGTCCCTGGTGTCGTTGATAACACGGCTCATAAGATCACCGGTCTGCTTATCGTGGAAGAATGTAAGATCGAGACACTGGAGCTTGTCGTAGAGGCGGCTCCTTAAGTCTCCCACAAGATACCACGCTGCTCTGTGTGCGAGGTAATTGCTCAGAAATCTGAACAGAACCCTGAGAAGATAAAGCCCGAGCAGGATAAAAGCAAGATTTCTGATCCGGATGAGTGCACTTTCATCAACTCCCTCTTCCACCAGTCCCGTCATGGAAGACAACACCTTGGGCGCTGCCAGATTGATCAGCGTAAGCCCGAATGTGGAAAGTATTGCAATCACATACAGCCCCTTGTAACGGGCTGCCTCCTTAGTCAGTTTCCAGAGAGTCTTCATCATAACCTCCTTGTGGTTATATACTGTTTATTGTCGCCATGGTGAGGCTCGTTCATATAATCTCTCTCCCTACCGGCTCTCCCCAATCAAAATCGCAAACCGTTATTTCACCGTTATGCTCTGCCAGTCTTTCTTCAAAAGTTTTATGAATATACGGTTTTTCAGGCACTATGCTGTCGGTTTCTATTTCTAAATTCAATATATCTTCCATGAGCGCCCCTCCTTGGATGTACATATAGTATATCCGCATGTCTGCAATCACCCGGTTGTCTCATTTTTGGGCAACAAAAGAAATGACTTTCGTTGATAAACGGCTGGTTATACCATCGCGTGGAATATTGTATTTCTGATCGGTGGTATTTTTCTTGATAATGGTCCACCCTCCAAAAAACTCATCAAGATATTTTAAGATCTGTTCCGATTTTAGATTGACCTCATAATTTGGCTCCAGAGCTTTTTCTGTTGCCGAATCAATTTCTGTAACTTCGGAATTGATTACAAGACAGACAATTCCGCCGTCTCTGATTCCTTGCGATATCTCTGATAATTTGTCTGTGAAGTGCCGCTCAGAATCAATATGTTCCAGTGCCGAGACGGCTAGAATAAGGTCATATGATTCCTCAGCGACATGGAAATCTTCGATAGCTTTTACAATCCCATTAATGCGGTTTCCTACATTATGCTCCGCTGCATTCTTTTCCAGTATTTCTATAGCAACATCCAGTAAATCGACGCAATCAATACTGCATGTCTCTCCTTGAAAAGACTCTGCAATGTAAATGCTGTTTCTTCCCACTCCGCTTCCAAGGTCCAGAACTCGTAATTCTTTGTATCCTGAAAAAGAAGACATTAGGTCCTGTACTGTCTTTATAGGTTTCTTTAGCCAAGTATCCGAATCATACAATTTCTCGTGAGTATATACATCAATATGAGAATTTGCTTCATTTTGTCTTATTCGACGAAGACGTTCCACCGTGTTTTCAATCATGTTTTACTCCTTTTTATCAGCCATCGGGGTGGGTGTCACCCCGATTAAAAGAACCTCTATTGCTCGGAGTAGCAAAGTTAATATATTCCATAAACCGCCACACCGGCCACAGCCGCAATGCATATAAGTCCGATGGGCGACAGGCCCTTTTTGACAAACTTTCTTGAGCCAAAATAAATCAGTGCAAGGCCGCAAGTCATGAGGAGTGCGGTAATATCAATACCGGTCCCGGTCTTCACATAGCAATTGCCAATAATCATATATACGCCGGTTGCAAGTATCACGCCGATCACGCAAGGCTTAAGTCCTCTGAGCACTGCCTGTACGTACGGATTCTTAAGAAGACTCTTTGCAAGAACCATAATAAACAGAATAATGAAAAAAGCAGGTAGCATGACCGCCGTTGTGGCAATTAATGCGCCAGGCAGTCCGCCCTTATTACTGCCTACATAAGTGGCCAGATTCACCATAATCGGTCCGGGCGTACTCTCACTCACCGCTATCATGTACGAAAGCATCTCATCATCAAGCCATTCGTGTGCCAAAACCACATCTCTGATCAGCGGTATTGCAGCATATGCTCCGCCAAAAGAAAACAGTCCCACTTCCAAAAATCCTATCAGCAGATCTAAATATATCATGCCTGCCCCTCCTTTCCATGTCCTTTTTCGACAAGAAAGAAGGCAACACTGACAAGTGCTGCACTAAGCATCACCACTATAGATGACAAATGCAAATTCAGCACATTTATAAGCATTATTACGGCAAAAGAAATCAAAAGAATTCCTGTCTGCAACGGTTTCTTTTTCATCTTTCCGATCATCTTTACAGCCGCATCAAGGATCAGTATGCCTACCGCTATCTTGATACCCTGAAATGCATGTGCAATCCATGTAATCTCTAAGAATCCTTCAAGAAACATGGATATAGCAAAGATAATAACGAATGAAGGCACAGCCACTCCAAGTGTTGCAAGAATCGCACCGGGAAGCTTACCTTTCTTGTAGCCTACATACGTAGCACAGTTAATCGCTATCGGCCCGGGAGTCGATTCGGCGATTACTGTTATATTCATCATTTCATCATGTGTGATCCACTTTTTCTGTTCGACGCAGATGTTCTCGATAATAGAGAGCATCGCATATCCACCGCCGAAGGTAAATAAACCGATCTTGGCGAAGTTCAGGAATAGTTCGATAAGTATTGGCATAATCTCAAAAATCCTTTTTACATATATCAGCAATTTGGAATAAATATAATTTCTTGATGAATTATTCTAAAAAAATGGAGGAAATTTCACAATTTCCTCCACAAAAAAATCATTCACCCCAATAGTCTATTGATTCCTGAGTTCTTCCGGATATTCCGAATAGAATCATCATAAAATCTTCTTTTTCATTAAACATCTGAACAACTATGATTTTCTGAGGTTCGATTCTGTATACTAAATAATGCTGATGTGTGAACAAATACCAATATTCCGTTTCTACATCGTAC
>JAEEGI010015170.1_pt1 | contig 16079 bp, 16 predicted proteins | sample 8958751 | NCBI WGS metagenome assembly JAEEGI01 (sample SAMN16246545, study PRJNA631951) | gut metagenome | biome: gut microbiome; feature: rumen; material: KS-attached | host: Bos | place: Iran: Karaj | collected 2018-10
AAAATAAACAAAGCCATGACATACCATATTACAGCACCAGAACGGATTCGTGCAGAGATACAGTTGCCGTCTTCGAAGAGCATCAGTAACAGAGCACTGGTGCTTCATGCGCTTGCAAGGGGTAGCTATGTGCCAGAGAATCTGTCGGACTGTGACGATACGTTGGTGACTATCAACGCACTACGCGACAAGCCTGAGGTGGTGGATATCATGGCTGCTGGTACGGCGATGCGATTCCTTACTGCTTACTACTGCATCACACCTGGCACTCGCATCATCACTGGCACTGAGCGGATGAGGCATCGCCCCATAGGCATATTGGTAGATGCTCTTCGTACACTTGGAGCTGAGATAGATTATGTGGATGCAGAAGGGTTTCCTCCTTCACGTATTACAGGAAAGCCACTAAAAGGTGGAGAGGTAACTTTGGAAGGAAGCGTGAGTTCGCAATATATCTCAGCCCTACTGATGATGGGTGGTGCCTTGCCTCAAGGCTTGACGCTGCACCTAACAGGGAACATCATTTCTCGCCCTTACATAGAGCTGACCATGCAACTGATGCGGGATTTTGGGGCAGAGGTTTCATGGATATCGGATGACAGCATCTGCGTAAAGGGCGGAGGCTATCAAGATACACCTTATTATATAGAAAGCGACTGGAGTGCAGCGTCTTACTGGTATGAGATCACTGCGCTTAGCCCAAGGGCACACATCGAACTTCCTGGACTTTTTGCTAATAGTTGTCAAGGGGATAGCAAAGGAGCGAAGCTGTTTGAAAAGTTGGGCGTGAAAACGGAGTTCATCAAAGGAGGTGTGCGACTGACAAAAACCTCGGAATGTGCAGAAAGGTCGGATGCCAATCTGGTGGAGATCCCTGATTTGGCGCAGACATTTGTGGTGACTTGCTGCCTGAAAGGCGTACCTTTCCGATTTACAGGTTTACAAAGCCTTCGCATCAAGGAGACAGATCGCATCAGTGCGCTAATTACTGAGCTCCGCAAACTTGGTTTTGTTCTGAAAGCCGAAGGAGATGAAGCACTTTTATGGGATGGTGAACGCTGCATCGAAGAAGATAACCCTGTCATTTCCACCTATGAGGATCATCGCATGGCGATGGCTTTTGCCCCCGCGTCCTTCTTGTATAATAATCTCCAGATTGCCAACCCTGAAGTGGTAAGCAAATCCTATCCACACTTCTGGGAAGACCTTAAAGCAGCGGGATTTACAGTTTACTAATCACTTGCTGCAACTGTTCCCCAAGTCCAATGGTATAACCTTGTGAGACAAAGACTACTCGATTGAACGTATCTGCGATGATGAAGATGGGGAGGTTGGCATTCGTGAGCTTCATTTCACGCTGTATCTGCTTCAGAATCACCCCATCCTTATCGATGCCAAAGGCTGTGCTTGCAGGAAGTTCGCCATAATCAGCAGCATTGAACTTACGCGCTTGCGCTTCATCTGGGAAGAGCAGCACAAACGGACGCCCCCACTTATCAAGCTCAGTCTTCAGCTTGGCAATGTCACGCAGTGCATGATTGGTTGGCTCCTGCCCTACTCCCAACACTCCAATGACAAAATAGCCACGTCCTGTTTGTGAGAGAACACTCTGCTCTTTTCCATCAGGCAAAGCGATGTATTTAGATTCAGAATCGAAAGAACCTATCACTGCGACCTCACTCTCCGTACTCTCACGAATGACAAGGTCGAGCGTAGTGGTTTCACCAGCTTTCACATTAAAGATCTGCATAGTAGCAGCCACGTTTCCACTAGCCATGCGACGACCACTCACGAGGAGATAGGTGCCTTCATCGAGCGAAGCACCATTCTTGAAGGTATTCGACCAACTCACGCCACCTCCCATATCCACCTGACCTTCATCGAAACTCAGCAGATTGGTATTGCCATCTTCGATCTTCGAGATGGTGAAATGGCTGTAATACTGCGGATTGTCGAGTCCTGCTACTGGTTGATAACGCAAAACCAACGTGCCTTGAGGAGCAACCTTCTGGGAAGAAGCCTCAAAATCAACATCTATCCAATCTCCTTCTTTAGGACGATATTGCACCTTACCCGTCACCGCATCTTTGCGCGCATCGATGCCCATCAATCGAGCCACATTCACGAAGAAGATGTCGCGCGAACGGGCATTGGCGACACGGGCTTTCCATACACCTGGCGTAGAGATGGCATAGCGCTGTTCTCCTTCCTCACTGACAATGCGGATATTCTCCTGACACCATTTCACCAAATTGGTTGGATTCTTAAACGAAGCTTGCAAATCCGCAGGAATCTGTTCCAACATATACTGTTTGAAAGGCACCAGCATCTCGTTCTCCACACGAGGATTTAAGATCGCACCTTCTGGTGTATAGCGGTAGTAATCATCCAATACTTCCAACGAAATATCCCGATAATCCTTGTCACTCAAATCACGCAACAAAGTCAAATCGCCATGTTCCATAAATTGACGGATGACTTCATGATTACCACGCGACTTTACCAAGATTGCTGCCGCTTCTTGTATTTCTGCGCCCTTGAATCCCAATGCTGAGGCCTGTTCCAATGCCTGCTTTTCAGTCAGGAACGTACGCATATACGCCTGACGAAGGGAATCCTCATAAGCAAAACGAAGATTGTTTTCTTCACGTAATTCTGATGAAACATCGGGGATATTCGCCTGTTCCACAGGAGGAATCACATCTATCTGTTCCAGAGGGAACGATTGCTGCAACACATCTGTAGATTGATGACGGTCTAAGATAATCTTTACGCTTTCCTCACTACCTCCGAAGGCAGCCTTGGCATAACCATAATGGCCATCTTTCGAAGCCCAAACCAGCATATCGCCCTTACCAGCCGATAAGAAAGTTTGTCCCATTTCATCGGCGATTTTCGTCACGACAGGACAAAATTCGGCATAGTTGTAAATCATGAAAACCACCTTCGCTTCTGGAACAGGATTACCATTTTCATCCACTACCAAAAACTGAAGCAGAGACGTGGAACCATAATTGTCTATCAAATTGATTTCCGTGAATGTTGATGTTTCAAGCATCTGTTCCTCCGGACCTTCATAATGGCCGAATACACGCGTATGCATCAGCATAGCACGAGATGCTGGCGCATTAAACCATCCGAGATTAAGGACAGGTTCGGGCTCACAAGCGCCCATGAACCACCATTCTCCATCGGCCCAAGCCTCTACCCAGGCATGATTATCATCTGTATGCGCCCAACGCGGTGTATATACCTGACGTGCAGGAATGCCTATGGTACGAAGGGCTGCTACTGTGAACGTACTCTCCTCTCCACAACGCCCATACGCTGCTTTGATGGTTGCCAAAGGCGAAGTAGTGCGCGCATCCGAGGGTTGATAAGTCACCCTTTCATGGCACCAATGATTCACTTCCAGAATGGCCTCTTTCATGCTCAATCCCTCTACGCGCTCCTTCAGTTCTTCATAGTATAAGGTACGGAAATCGTCCAAATTCTCATTGTTCACACGAAGCGGAAGTACAAAGTGGCGAAAAATCAGTTCTGGAATGGTTTTTCCCCATTCCATTTCCTCACGCGCTTTGAAAGCCGTGCGCACATTATCCAGATAGAAAGCGGTGGAATAATCCGTCACATCGCCAAGTGGCATGTAGGCATAGAGAAACTTGAGCGCCTCTGTTTCTGCCAATGTGGGATGCAAGGAAAGGGTGTCGAAAAACGCACTTCCAACCAACTCCATCTTCTGAGAAAAATCACTTTCCACACGGGCGCGATTTTTTTCTCCAGTTAGAAAATTATTTTTTTCTAACGGAGAACATGAAAAAAGCCCACTGAGGCACAAGACTAAGGCAACTATCTTTTTCATCTATTTTTAACTGAATAATCCAGAAATAAAACCTATCACACTAGTGAAGAACATGCCAGCCAACTGGAACAGGAAGTAGATCAGTACGCAGAGGACGATGAGCAGCACCACCATCCAAATGGCACGCTTGTTCACCTTACGGATTATCTCCTCGTCACCTTCCACAAAACCCACAATCAACTTATAGTTCCTCACATACGATCTATGAAAGAAATCCAGGATATCACCTATCCAAAAGGGGATAAGTCCCATGGCCACATCCAATAACACATTGCAAAGGATAGCCAAAGTCAGCGGAATGGACTGAACCTTAAAAGATGCCACATACAGATAAGGCACTATCAAACCCGCACTGATGATATCACCCGCAGGAATAAAGCCCAAGATAGGATCCAGATAATAGCGATCCATCCACTCGGCAATGCGCTTGACGATACGGTAGGAATGTGCGCGCTCCACTCTGAGCCTTCGCGCTTCCCTTAGTTGAGCTTTCGACAGTCGACTCTCCTGCATACGATTTCCTGATTTTGAGCAAAGATAAAGATTTTTTCCTTATCTTTGCGCAATAAAAGAAAAAGAGATGTTCGTACTGATTATAAGTCTTATCCTATTGGGCGTGGTGGCAGCCATTGCTGGCAGTATCCGTTATGCCCGTCTTCATAAAAAGGTGGAGCGTGGCGAATTGGATAAGATGCCTGAAGTGAAGATGGTGACCGACTGTGGAGCTGACTCTTGTGCGGTGGAGGAAGGCGGACTTTGTGAACTTGACTGTATTCTAAACAGCAGTAAAGACATAGAGTATTACGACGATGAGGAGCTCGACCGCTTCAAAGGAAGGGACAGTGATACTTATAGTGAGGAGGAAGAAAACGAGTTTCGCGAAATCTTCGAAACGATGCTTCCAAAGGATGTCCCTGGATGGGTGCGAAGTCTGCAACTACGTGAGATACAGCTTCCTAATGCTGTGAAGGATGAGGTGTTTCTGGTTTATAACGATGAAATTCATAATTCTCCTGCAAACCGAATGCAGAGCCAAGCTAGCTTGAGCTATGCTGAGGTGCAGCCGAGAATCACGGCGAAGCCGTAATTGACAATTCACAATTCATAATTTATAATTATGTTGACTATTCGAATTAATACATTAGCGGATTTAGAGGCAGCTGCCCGTCAGTTTGTGGAAGCGATGGGCGACAATACCGTGTTTGCATTCTATGGTAAGATGGGTGCAGGAAAGACCACATTCATCAAAGAAGTATGCACGTTGTTGGGAGTGACCGACAATATCACCTCCCCTACTTTTGCCATCGTGAATGAATATCGCTCCAACATTGCTGGAGAGTTGATCTACCACTTTGACTTCTACCGCATCAAGAAGTTGGAAGAGGTATATGATTTAGGATACGAAGACTACTTCTACAGCGGTGCCTTGTGCTTCATTGAATGGCCCGAACTGATTGAAGAACTGCTTCCTGGAAATACCGTCAAGGTGACCATCGAAGAAGAAGCCGATGGAGCCAGAGTACTCACCCTTTCAGAATTAGAATAAGAGTCATGCTTACGCTGATTTCCATCGAGTTTACACGCTACTTCCTGCACGGCCTTTTCTTGTTGGCAGGTTGTTTTTCCGCACTTTGTGCACTGATGAATTGGGATTGGTTCTTCAAAAGTCCGAATTCCCAATTCATTGTCAAACCCCTTGGACGTACCTATGCCCGCGTGTTTTATGGCATTGTCGGGATAGTACTGATTACCATTGGTATCTTAGGACTATCCTAATAAAAAACAAAGAAGGTCGCTCAGGCGACCTTCTTCTCATTCCTCTTGGGTTTCGGCATATTCTGATTCCCCTTGCACAACGAAGAGAATCTCATCATGCCCGAACTCGCCAATACCGTCTTTCTTGGCTTCCTTGATGATAAAGGCAACGATCTTGTCCAAGTCAATGTCCACAAAGCCCTCACCGTCGGGTTCAGCATCCAGCACCCCACTCTTCTCGTAATACTCATAAATGAGGTCGAGGAAATAGTAGAGCTGGTCGTCCGTGAACCTATCCTTCAGATCTTGAGGCAAGTAGCTCTTGATGAACTCGATGGTTTTCTCATCATCCAAGTCTTCTTGCAGAAACTCGTCTTCTTGCTTTTTCATGACTTTGTCAATTATAAAAGAGCCTCAATCTTTGCCACATAGGTTGGCTTTGGAGCAGAACCTACCTGCTTGTCCACCAACTGTCCACCTTTAAAGAACAGCACTGTAGGGATGTTACGGATGCCAAACTGTGAAGGCAGATCGTCATTCTCATCCACATCGCACTTACCAATCACTACACGACCGTCGTACTCGCCTGCCAATTCCTCAATGATAGGGCCCACCATGCGGCAAGGACCACACCAAGTAGCCCAGAAGTCGATAACAACAGGCTTGTCGGTAGCCATCAGTTCACTAAAATTACTGTCTGTAAATTCTACTAACATGATTCTTATTTTTTTAGTTATACAATTATTTAATTAATTTCATATTCCATTTCCTTATCCTTGACAAAAGATACGATGTCCTTATCCACAGCCAGACGGACGTCGCGCGATCTGAAGTTCAAAGGTTTCTCATTGGCAGGATCCACCACTTTGAAATACAGTTCCGCTTGTCCAGGATGCTTACGCGCCAAATCAGAGAAACCAGCCACAAACTCATTGTCCAGCGCATTGAGCATCAGCTTCACCGTGAACTTGGTAATCAGCCTGTCCTTCACTTCGGGGAGGAACTCCACGCTGTTGATGCGTAGTTCTTTCTCATCTGGTCGCCATTGATGCGGTTGTATCTTACCCACCATATAGACGATGGAATGCTCATAGAAGAACGGTTGGAACTTCGCCCAATCAGCGCCAAAGAACGCAAACTCATGAGAGTCGGAATAATCTTCCACCTTCACGCGTCCGAAAGGATAACCCTTCTTGGTAGTTCCTATGGTCACATTGGTCACAATACCACCCATTGTGATATCCCCTCTGTTTTCCAAGACCACCTCATCTTCCAGATCTTTCATCGTGGTGTTGCAGACATCCTGGAGAATCACGGCATACTCATCCAACGGATGCGCAGAGAGGTAGATACCCACCAGTTCACGCTCCTTATTCAGTCGTTCTATCTCACTCCAACGCATACCAGATTCTGGTACTGGAGGGGTAGCTATCTCTATGTCGTCAAAACCGCCAAAGAGCGAGTTCTGTGCCTCCGCCTTGCTCACCTGATAATTCTGTCCGTAGCGCAACAAGGTATCCAGGAACACCTCATCCTTCTGATTTCTCGCAAAGAACTCTTCACGAGGAATGCCAAAGCTATCGAATCCACCACTCAGTACCAACGATTCCAGCGCCTTTCGGTTCACACTGCCCAGGTTCACACGCTGCACAAAGTCGAAGATGGTCTTGTAAGGCCCATTCTTCTCGCGCTCATCAATAATGGCAAGAGCAGCTCCATCGCCCATGCCCTTGATGGCCGCCAATCCAAAGCGTATCTCACCCTTGTGGTTCACACCAAACTTCAGGTAACTCTCATTCACATCAGGACCGAGCGTAGCGATGCCCATCGACTTACATTCGTCCATCAACTTGGTGATTTCCGTTATCTGGTCGCGCCTGCGACTCATGATCGCCGCCATGAATTCCGCAGGATAGTTGGCCTTCAAGTAAGCCGTCTGGAAAGCCACCCAAGAGTAACAAGCGGCATGCGACTTATTGAATGCGTAAGAAGCGAACTTCTCCCAATCGGCCCAAATCTTCTCCAGTGTTTCAGGATCATGTCCGTTCTTCTTGCCACCCTCGATGAACTTAGGCTTCATGGCATCTACGATGTCCTTCTTCTTCTTACCCATCGCCTTACGCAGCGCATCACTCTCGCCACGCGTAAAGTCGGCCAACTGGCGCGACAGCAGCATCACCTGCTCCTGATACACCGTAATGCCATACGTATCCTTCAGGTATTTCTCCATGCATGGGAGGTCATAGCTAATCTCCTCCTTACCGTTCTTACGGGCGATGAACGAAGGAATGTAATCCATCGGTCCAGGACGATAGAGGGCATTCATGGCAATCAGGTCCTCGAACACCGTAGGATGCAACTCGCGCAGATACTTCTGCATACCCGCCGATTCAAACTGGAACGTGCCGATGGTGCGTCCCTGCTGATACAGTTCGTAAGTCTTTGGATCATCGATCGGGATATTGTCCAAATCAATGTCTATGCCCCTATGCTGCTTGATGATGGCACAGGCCTCTTTCAACTCCGAAAGCGTCTTCAAGCCCAGGAAGTCCATCTTTATCAAGCCCGTCGATTCTATCACATGACCGTCGTACTGCGTACAGTTGGTCTTGGTATCTTTAAAGTCAGGATCATCTGCAGTGGATACAGGCACCCAATCCGAGATAGGATCAGGACTGATGATGAAGCCACAGGCATGAATACCCGTACCACGCACCTGTCCCTCGAGCATCTTCGCATATTTGATGGTATTCGCCAACGCCTCATTGTCGGAAGTCTCGGCCTCCTGCAACTTAGGCGTACACTTGATGGCATTGGGCAGATTCATTTTCATGCCGTCTGGCAGACGGTCGGGAATGGCTTTACAGAGCGCATTGCTGATGTCCAGAGGCACCTTTTCCACACGTGCCACATCCTTGATGGAGTTCTTCGTGGCCATCGTGGCATACGTGATGATGTGAGCACAGTTCTCATGCCCGTATTTATCCTCCACCCATTGAAGCACCTTTCCACGACCATCGTCATCAAAGTCGGTATCGATATCAGGCAGCGAGATACGGTCGGGATTCAGGAAACGCTCGAACAGCAAGTCATACTTCAGCGGATCTATCTTGGTGATACCCAAGCAATAGGCCACCACACTACCCGCAGCCGATCCACGACCAGGTCCCACCAATACCCCCAGTTCATCACGGGCAGAATTGATAAAGTCCTGCACAATGAGGAAGTAGCCAGGGAAGCCCATCGTCTTCATGATGTGCAACTCGAAGCGGATACGGTCGTTTACCTCCTCTGGCAGTGGATCACCATAGCGCTTCTTCGCACCTTCGTAAGCCAACTTTGCCAGATAGTCAGCCTCAAACTTGATTCTATAGAGCTTGTCGTAGCCGCCCAACTTCTTGATCTTCTCCTCCCCTTTCTCGCGAGGCATTGGGTTTTCGCCCTTTTCATCGCTGGTAAACTCAAGGAAGAGATCTTCTTTGGTAAACTTCTTTTGCCATTCTTCCTCGGTTCCGAAACTCTCAGGTATCGGGAAAGCAGGCATGATGGGATCATGGTCTATGCTGTACATCTCCACCTTATCCAGAATTTCCAAGGTATTGGAGAGCGCTTCAGGCACATCGGCAAAGATCTCGTTCATCTCCTCACGCGTCTTGAACCATTCCTGCTTCGTATAAACCATACGCGTAGGATCGTCCAAATCCTTACCTGTGGAGAGACACAGCAGATGGTCGTGTGCCTCCGCATTATCCTCATCTACGAAGTGACAGTCGTTGGTGCAGACCAACTTGATGCCATACTCCTGCGCCAGTTCCATCAGCACCTTATTCACCCTTATCTGCTCAGGATACACCTCGCGATTGGCACGGATGGTAGGATCCTTCACCTCATGACGCTGCAATTCCAGGTAATAATCGTCGCCAAACACCCGCTTATGCCACTCTATCGCCTCACGCACACTCTCCATGTTGCCCTCCTGGATCTTCTTGGGCACCTCTCCCGCCAAACAGGCAGAGCAGACTATCAGACCCTCGTGGTAACGCTCCAGATCGGCACGGTCGGTACGTGGACGCATATAGTAGCCATCCACCCACGCGTTGCTCACCAGCTTAATCAGGTTCTTATACCCCTGATAATTCTTTGCCAGCAAGATCAGGTGATAGCCACTCTGGTCCTGCTTACCGTTCTTCTGTTCTTTCGGACCATATCTGGCCACATACACCTCACACCCGAAGATAGGCTTGAAGGGCTCCAGCCCCTCCTTCTTGCGTTTTTTGTTGACCCCAGCCACATAGTCGTACAGCTCCTTCACGCCGAACATGTTGCCATGATCCGTGAGGGCCACGCCACGCATGCCGTTGCCAACCGCCTTATCCACCAGTCGCTTGATGCTGCACTGTCCGTCGAGCACCGAGTATTGGGAGTGAACATGTAAATGAACAAAATCTTGCATAAAATGTCTATCCAGAAAATCCGTCTCAAAGGTACAATCTACTTGTCATCCTACCAAAATATTTCACTAAAAGTTATCAACAACTATAATTCTTTCTTTGAAAATTGGATTGTGTTTAAAAAACTTTTATTTTTGCAGTTGGTTTATAAAAAACAGGTTCATGGCTCGTCTAAAAAGACTCAAAAACATACGTATTCACCGCGAAGGCACCCATACGCTCATAGGCGGTTTACTGCTGCTGATAGTGATAAACTTAGCCTTTTATTTTGGCTTCGAAAGCAAGATTCCTTTCTACATTGTCCTCGCTGTCAGCATCCTCTTGTATGGCATTCTGGTCAATTTCTTCCGTTGCCCTATCCGTCTATTTGGGAAAGACACCACCAACGTTGTGGTAGCTCCTGCCGATGGTAAGATAGTGGTCATCGAAGAGGTGAATGAGAACGAATATTTCCACGACCGCCGTTTGCAGGTCTCCATCTTCATGAACCTGTGGAACGTGCATGCCAACTGGTTCCCTGTAGATGGTACCGTGAAGAAGGCGTGGCATAAGAACGGTCGCTACATGGCCGCATGGCTCCCTAAGTCGAGTACCGACAATGAGCGCTCCAGCGTCGTCATCGAGATGCCCAACGGCATTGAGATCATGGCCACCCAGATAGCAGGAGCCGTAGCCCGTCGCATCGTCACCTACGCCAAGGAAGGCGACGACTGCTACATCGACGAGCACCTGGGTTTCATCAAGTTCGGCTCTCGCGTGGACCTTTTCCTGCCTCTAGGCACCAAGGTCAATGTCAGCATGGGTCAGCATACCACTGGAAACGAAACCATCATTGCCCAACTTTAACCACGCTCCGTTATGGCAAACCGCATCACCAAACACATCCCCAATACCATTACCTGCATGAATCTATTCTGCGGATGTGTGGCTACCTATCATGGTTTCATGCAGAACTTCGAATGGGCTTTGGTGTTCATCATCCTGGGAGCCGTGTTCGATTTCTTCGACGGATTGGCAGCCCGCTCACTGCATGCCTATTCCATCATTGGCAAGGACCTCGACTCGTTGGCAGACGACATCACCTTCGGCATCGCCCCAGCCTCTATGGTCTTCAGCTGGCTGCAGATATGTTTGCTGAATTATTTCTCCATGGCGCCCGTTATCGCCTACGTGCCCTATCTGGCGTTCCTCATTGCCGTCTTCTCAGCGTTAAGGTTGGCAAAGTTCAACAACGATGCCCGTCAGACCACCTCCTTTATCGGCCTCCCCGTACCTGCCAATGCCCTGTTTTGGGCAGCCCTGATCGTTGGAGGCGATGAGTTTCTGATGCGTTTCCAAGGCACCCCGTTGTTGATTCTCATTCTCATTGGCGTATCCTGCTGGTTGCTGGTGTCAGAGATCCCCATGTTCTCGTTGAAGTTCAAGAACCTCAGTTGGGCAGACAACAAGGTACGTTTCATCTTCCTCTTTGGCTGCCTCCTGTTGTTGGCATGCTTTGAGATCCTGGGCCTCGCGCTCATCATCGTGTGGTTCATCCTCCTGTCCCTTATCACCCAGCGCAAGGCATCATGAAACTCCTAGGCTTCCTCATCACCATCCTCATCGCCGGCATCCTCTTCGGTTTCGGCTCCATGATCCGTTTCTTCAAGGCCATCTTCGGCTTTGGCTCCAGCGCCTCCAGTGCCCAGCGTCCTAAAGGCAGCGATCAGATCACCAAGAACAAGGAAGACCTCAGCCACAAGAAACCCAAAGTATTCAAAGAGGGCGAAGGGGAATATGCTGAGTTTGAGGAAGTGGAGTAAAGGTTATTTGTGTTACAATAAGTCATAGAACGTATTAAGGGGCTTCCTTGCAATATATTATATCGTCAGATTTTATCTCTAGAATCGCTATGCGTAGAAAATTTTGCGCGTACACGTAAGTAAATATTTTCTTATGCATAGCCGCAAAAAAAGGTTTGCTACCGCATCTTTTTTGCAATGGCAAAGATACTACTCAAATTCCTTACCACCAAAAAACGGTCCCCGTAGCTCGTTAAAATCTGTTAAGAAAACAAGGATTTTCTGTTAAATCTCACCATCAATATTGCACATCCCCATAAACAGAGATTTGTTAGTTTGTTAGATTGTTAGTTTGTTAGTTTAAGCACTTTCCATGTGGTACTCCATAGGATAAAAGGAATATAATAATATTATATATAATATTATTATATTCCTTTTAAGCATCTATTACAACTATCGAAACTCCTTATCCTAACAAAATAACAAAATAACATAATAACAAACTGCTAATAACTCACACGAATAGTATTAACACAGAGTGTGCTATTTTTCCCCATTTCATCGGTATTTTTCGCCATTAGTTTATCTCTTCCCCTGAAAGAACTGCCTCATCAACGCTGCACAATCTTCCTCCAGAACGCCACTGGTCACTGCTGTTTTGGGGTGTAATGCATGGGGTGCAAAGACGGTATAGCCGCGTTTTTCGTCGCTGGCGCCATAAACGAGGCGGCCAAGCTGTGCCCAGGCGATGGCGCCTGCACACATGACACAAGGCTCTACGGTGACATAGAGGGTACACTGATTGAGGTACTTGCCTCCAAGCATAGAGGAGGCTGCCGTGATGGCTTGCATCTCGGCATGGGCAGTGACGTCGGTAAGGGTTTCTGTGAGGTTGTGGGCCTTGGCAATGACCTGATCATTGCACACAATAATGGCTCCAATGGGTATCTCATCGGCTGCCTCGGCTTTCTGCGCCTCTTTCAACGCCAGTTTCATGTAGTAGTTATCGTCCATAAGGACAAAAGTACAAAAAAAATCTTTGTGAGGGGGAGAGAATGAAAAGAAAACCGTAATTTTACCGCGTAGAAATCATTCAGTAGGCATCATGGCAACACACAACAGGCTGGGAAAAGCTGGGGAGGATGCGGCGGTGGCATACCTGGAACGCCACGACTATGTGATCAGGCACCGCAACTGGCGGAAAGGGCATCTGGAACTGGACATCGTGGCTGCGAAAAACAATGTGCTGGTGATTGTGGAGGTGAAAACCCGAAGCAATACGGAGGTGATGGAGCCGTTCGAGGCAGTGGGCGGACTGAAGAAGTATCACCTGATGAGGGCTGCTGATGCCTATGTGAAGGAGTTCGGACTGGATGGGGAGATACGCTTCGACATCATCACGCTGGTGGGGGAGGCGGACAACTTCCATCTGGAGCACATCAAGGATGCTTTCTACCTTTATTAATATCTGAAGAAAATGGAACTTATCTGTATAGAGAAAACTGACTCGACCAATAACTACCTGGCTGACCTCTGCGATAAGGAGGTGGTGCAGGAGTTCACTACCGTGTGTGCCAACTTCCAGACGGCGGGAAAGGGGCAACGGGGCAACAGCTGGGAGAGTGAGGCGGGAAAGAACTTGCTCTTCAGCTTCGTGACTTATCCTGCTTTCGTGAAGGCCAGGGATCAGTTCGTGCTCTCGGAAATCATCGCGCTCAGCGTGAAGGAGGCACTGGATTGCCACATCTCTGACGTGAGCGTGAAGTGGCCGAATGACATCTACTGGAAGGACAAGAAGATCTGTGGGATGCTGATAGAGAACGTGCTGGGCGACGGTGGGGTGGCGAGATGTATCGCGGGCATCGGACTGAACATCAACCAACGGGCGTTTCTCAGCGACGCTCCTAACCCGGTGTCGCTGGCGCAAATCACTGGGAAGGAGGAGGACTTGCAGGCGGTGCTGAAGGATATCATGCTCTTCGTGGCGCAGTATTATGAGGGTCTGAAACTCCATACGGAGGTGATGACCAACTACCTGACGGAGCGGTACAACCAGAGCTTGTACAGAAGGGAGGGTATCTATCCGTTCCGTGATGCCCAAGGGGCTTTCGAAGCGAGCATCCTCAGAGTGGATCCTGATGGCCGATTGTTCCTGCTGGATACGGAAGGGAAAGAACGTAGTTACTTATTCAAGGAGGTTCAGTTTATCATCTAGATGCAGCTCAGAGACCAACAAATACTTCACCTCGCCCTACCCTCTATCCTCTCGAACATCACGGTACCACTGCTGGGACTGATTGACGTAGCGATCGTGGGGCACATGGGTAGTGCCAACTATATAGGGGCCATTGCCGTAGGTGGTATGGCGTTCAACATCATCTACTGGATCTTTGCGTTCTTGCGTATGGGTACCAGTGGGCTCACTGCCCAAGCGCTTGGACGACGGTCGTTTACGGATGTGATCCACCTGTTTATCCGCTCGCTGGTCATTGGCTTTTCCATCGCCTTCTTGCTGCTGCTTGCCCAATATCCGTTGCGGGAGATTATCTACCGCCTCATCAGCCCTGATCCCGATATCTATGCGCTGGCTAGCACTTATTTCAATATCTGCATCTGGGGAGCGCCTGCCACATTGGGGCTTTATAGTTTGACAGGGTGGTTCATCGGCATGCAGAATACCAGGGCGCCGATGGTGATAGCCATTGCGCAGAACATCATCAATATCCTGGCAAGTCTCTACCTGGTCTTCGGATTGGGAATGAAGATCGAAGGGGTGGCACTGGGTACGGTGATCGCACAGTATGCAGGTCTGCTGATGGGATTGGGGTTCTGGTACCGCTATTATTTCCGACTGCGAAAGTATATCGTCAAGGCGGAGCTTTGGAAAAGGGAGGAACTCAGTCGGTTCTTCCACGTGAACAAGAACATCTTCCTGCGTACGTTCTGCCTGGTGGCGGTGATGCTGTACTTCACTTCGGCTGGTGCACGACAGGGGGAGCTTATCTTGGCAGCGAATACCATTCTGATGGAGCTTTATCTGCTGGTGTCGTATGTGATGGATGGCTTTGCCTTTGCAGGTGAGGCACTTGGAGGGCGTTTTATTGGGGCACAGCATCGCCAGGCGTTCGATGAATTGCTGCGAAGGCTCGCCTTCTGGAGCATCTTGGTGGCATTGACTTTCACACTGGTGTATGTCTTCTTAGGCAAGGGGATACTGCTTCTGCTGACGGATGAGCAGGCAGTGATCGACACTGCGATGACTTACCTTTATGGGGCAGCGCTGGTAGCCATTACGGGGGCTGGCGCCTTTATCCTCGACGGCATCTTCATAGGGGCTACGGCCACACGGGATATGTTGCTGTCGGTGTTTCTCTCTACCCTCCTCTTCTTTATCCTTTATTTCCTGCTGCGTGATGTGCTGGGGAATCATGGTCTTTGGTTGGCTTATAATGCGTACCTGGCTTCGCGTGGCTTGGTGCTTTATGTGAGGTTAGGGAAGTTGCGGAGGGAGGCGTTTAAATAAGGAACGGTCGCAAATCTTGCGACCGTTCCTATATCAATCTATCGACACTTACTTACACTTAGGGCACCAAGGCTTCAGTTGCTTGAAGAAATCATTACCCTTGTCATCTACCAAGATAAATGCAGGGAAGTCCTCTACATCAATCTTCCAAATGGCTTCCATACCCAGTTCTGGATATTCCACACACTCGATGCTCTTGATGCTGCTCTGAGAAAGTACGGCAGCCACACCACCGATGGTACCCAGATAGAAGCCACCATGTTTCTTGCAAGCTTCTGTCACCACATCGGTACGGTTACCCTTGGCAATCATGACCAAAGAGCCTCCGTGATCCTGGAACTCATCCACGTATGGATCCATACGGTTGGCAGTCGTTGGTCCCATAGAGCCGCAAGGATAGCCTTCTGGAGTCTTCGCTGGTCCTGCATACAGGATAGGATGATCCTTGAAGTAAGCAGGCAGGTCTTCACCAGCATCCAGACGGGCTTTCAGCTTGGCATGGGCGATGTCGCGTGCCACGATGATGGTACCCTTCAGGTTCACACGGGTGCTGACAGGATACTTGGAAAGTTCGCCACGCACGAAGTCGATACCCTTGTCGAGGTCGATCTCCACGCCCTTAGCGCCTTCACCTGGCTGACGCATAGCTTCTGGAATCAGTTCGGTAGGATTCTCGTCCATCTTCTCCAACCATACGCCATTCTCAT
>JAEEGI010015171.1_pt1 | contig 16079 bp, 14 predicted proteins | sample 8958751 | NCBI WGS metagenome assembly JAEEGI01 (sample SAMN16246545, study PRJNA631951) | gut metagenome | biome: gut microbiome; feature: rumen; material: KS-attached | host: Bos | place: Iran: Karaj | collected 2018-10
GGTCATCGACGACGCCATGCAGATCATGGGCGGTATCGGCTACACCAACGACACCCGCATCGCGAGACTGTGGCGTGACCAGCGCGGCGCCCGTATCTATGCCGGCACCGAAGAGATCATGGTCCACTCCTCCGCACGCCAGCTCATTAAGGACGCTGTCGCGAAGGCCGCGAAGTAAGAACATCTCTGCCATCCTGGACATTTCCTGATATACCGCGTCTGCTGCCGCACGCCGGCAGCAGGCGCCGGATCCGGAACCGTCCACGCGGATGAATGCAAAGAAAGGATTTTATTTCGAATGAAGGTAGTTACCTGCTACAAGCTTGTTCCCGATACCGACGGTATCAAAGTCAACGGCAACCGCACCCTGGATGTCAAGGCTGCGGAATGGGGCATCGGCCAGTATGACCTGAACGCGGTGGAAGCCGCCGCCAAGATCGTCGAGGCCAATCCCGGCAGCTCCCTGATCGCCCTGACGGTCGGCGGAAGCATCACCGAGAACACCAAGCAGCGCAAGTCCATTCTCTCCAGAGGCCCGCAGGAGCTGAAGGTTGTGAAGGACGACGCCTATGAGACCGCCGACTGCTTCGCCATCGCCTCGACACTCGCCGCCGCCGTCCGCAAGATCGGCGACGTCGACCTCGTTGTCTGCGGCGAAGGTTCCGGCGACATCTACGCCCAGCAGACCGGTTCCGTACTGGGTGCCCTCCTCGGCTGGAACACCGTGAACGCGGTGAACGCAGTCGAAGCGAAGGACGGAAAGCTCGTTGTCGGCCGCGGCCTCGAAGACGGCACGGAGACGCTGGAAGTCAGCTTCCCCGCCGTCATCAGTGTCACCGGCGACATCAACGTTCCCCGTCTGGCCTCCATGAGAGACATTCTCCAGGCCGGCAAGAAGCCCTTTGAAATCTGGTCCCCCGCTGACGTTGAAGCCTCTGCCGAGAGCAAGACCGTCACCGAAAGCGTCCTCGCGCCGGAAGAGACCGACCGTCTGAAGGTCATCGGCAAGGCCGACGACGAAAACCACATCAATGCAGTTGTTCAGCAGCTGCGCAGTTTCCTGTAAGGAGGTCGGAAATGGGTAAGCTGAATAATGTTGCGGTTGTCGCAACGAAAAAAGACAGCATTCTGGAGCTGACCGCCGCCGCTGCACAGTATGGTGAACATGTATGCCTCCTCTTCGCCGGGGATGAAGCGCTCGCTCTGAACGCTGAAAAGGCCTACTGCTTCGGCAGCCTGGAGAACGCCTCCTTCGCCGCCATGGTTCCCGCCATCGTATCCTGCCTGAAGGGCCTCGGTCCCGACCTGGTCCTCGTGGAGCTGAGCAAGAACGGCCGTCTCGCCGCTGCGCAGATCGCCGCCGCGTTTGAGACCAGCGTTCTGACCGACTCCTCCGCATTCTGCGTGGAGGACGGCAAGGTCGTCTCCAAGCGCATGGTCTACGGCGGAAGCGCCATCAAGACCGAGAGTGCCGCCGGCACCGCCGTCGCCTGCTTCAGCATCGGTGAGTTCGCCGCCGAGGCCGAGACGCCCGCCGGCAAGGTCGTCAAAGTCGACGTCCCCGCCAACGAGGGCATCAAGCTCCTCGGAAAGGCTCCGAAGACCGTACAGGCCGTCAACCTCAACGCCGCCACCAAGGTCGTCGGCGTCGGAAGAGGCTTCCCCACGGAAGAGAGCCTGAGCCTGGCCAGGGATCTTGCCGCCGTCCTCGGCGCCGAGATGGCCTGCACCAGACCGATCGCAGAGGAAGAGAAATGGATGCCGACCGAACGCTATATCGGCGTTTCCGGCGCCATGATCAAGCCCGCGCTGTACGTCTGCGCCGGTGTTTCCGGCCAGATCCAGCACACTGTCGGCGTGAACAACTCCGGCATGATCATCGCCATCAACAAGGACGAGCATGCGCCGATCTTCAGCGCCTGTGACTACGGCATCGTCGGTGACCTCAACACCGTGCTGCCCGTTCTCGTCGAAAAACTGAAAGCCTGAGCAATCCTAACCGCATCCCCGTATTATTTTCATAGACAACGGCAATAGCAGCCGTCGTTAAATAAAAGGAAAAGGAGTATTCGCTATGTTAGGAATCATCGGCATCATCCTCGCGCTCGCACTGTTTATCTTTATGGCGTTCAAGGGAGTCAACCTGCTCTGCTCCGCCATCGCAGCGACGCTTGTGATGATAATCTTCAACTTCCCCATCGCAGACCTGTATAAGGTTCTCGCCGGCACCTGGGTTGCCAAGGAAGGCGCCTCCGCCACCGGTTACATGACCTATGTGGCAGGCTTTATTAAGAGCTACTTCCTGCTGTTCGCGCTGTCCTCTCTGCTGGGCCGCATCATGGCGGACGGCGGCGCTGCCCGCCGCATCGCCCTGACCTGCTCCAAGCTGGTTGACAGGGCAAGCGAAGGCAACAAGAAGTTTGTCTGCGCCCTGCTCGTTCCCCTGCTCTATGCCATCCTGAGCTTCGTTGGTATCTCCGGTTTCGTTATTGTCTTCACGGTCATGCCGATCGCGAAAGACCTCTTCGAGAAGACCGATACACCGTGGGCATTCTACTGCTTCGGCGGTCCCCAGGCTGTCGGTGTGACGGCTCTGGCCGCCTCCCTGCAGGCCGGTAACATCTACGCTGCCGACAAGTGCGGCACCACCACCACTGCCGCTCCGGTTCTCTCCATCATTGCCTACGCCGCATGGATTGTGGCCACCATCCTCCTCATCAAGATCATGATGAAGAACGCTGTCGGCCGCGGCGAGACCTTCCTCACCGACGGTGCTGCCGTTAAGGCTGCCGCCTCCGGCCCGGTCATGCCGGAAGATCAGCTGCCCAACATCTGGATGTCCATCATCCCCCTGCTCCTCGTGATCGTCCTCTCCGCCGGCTTCAAGGTGGAAGTTGTTCCCGCCCTGTTCTTCGGCTGCCTGCTGGCCACCATCTTCTACTGGAAGAACCTGAAGAAGGGCTTCAAGGCCACCCTGGCCAACGGCGTTACCAGCTGCTTCGGCTCCGTCTTCACGGTTGCCGCAACCTATGCGATGGGCTCCATCATCCGCATCTGCCCGAGCTTCCAGATCGTCCAGGGCGCTCTGAACGCACTGCCCGGCCTGGTTGGCGGCTCCATCCTGATGCTCGTCATGTCCTTCGCGATGGCCTCCTCCTCCAGCGCCATTGCCGCCTTCGGCAGCAACATCCTGGAGAGCTTCACCGGCGCCGGCCTCAGCAACGCTGTTGCCCACCGTTTGATGACCATCGAAGGATTCACCTGCATGGCCCCGCACAATGCCGGTATCGCCAACGCGATGACCGTTACCAAGATCGCTTACAAGCGCTGCCTGAAGATGTACATGGCCGCCACCTTCATCCCCGGCCTGGCTGCCTTCATCGTTGCGATCATCTGTGTCGCAGTCGGCGTTCGCTTCTGATTAACCACTGTTTCTGCAAAGCAGTTTAGCGTAAAACTGAACTGGACCCGCTGCAGGCTGCAGTCTGCAGCTCTGCAGCGGGTTTTTCCTGCTCAAGCGTACTCTGATTGAAGATCAAATGTCTGTCAACACGGCGCGTCGCAGGTCTGTATTAAAATTTATAGTATTGGAGGAAATCGGTGAAACCCCTGGAAGGTATTAAAGTTGTTGATCTTTCCACCTATGTTGCCGCCTCAGCCTGCGGCCGCATGATGGCAGACTTTGGTGCAGACGTCATTAAGGTCGAGGCCCCCTCGGGCGACGGCTACCGCAATTTCGGCCGCGCCTACAAGTGCCCGATCGATATGGACTTCAACCCCCTGTTCGACTCCCTGAACGCGAACAAGCGCGGCATCGTCCTGAACCTCAAAACGCCGGACGGCATGGCCGTGTTCCACAAGCTGCTCTCCGAAGCAGACGTCTTTCTGACCAACACCCGCAACCAGTCCCTGGTTCCCATGGGTCTGGACTATGAAACCCTGAGGAAGAAGTATCCCCGTCTGGTCATTGCGAACCTGGTCGCCTACGGTGAAAAGGGCGGCGAGGAAAACCGTCCGGGATACGACACCATGTCCCTGTGGACCCGCTGCGGTTTCACCCATGACATTTCCCTCATCAACGACGGCCACTACTGCCCGACCCTGCCCCTGATGGGCACGAGCGACATCCCCGTCGCCATCGGCCTGATGGCTGCCATCAACGCCGCGCTTCTCGCGCGCGAAAAGACCGGCGAAGGCGACCGCGTCAGCATGAGTCTGATGGGCACCGGCCTCTGGATGGGCTCCCAGATGATTGAGAGCACCCAGTTCGGCCACGTCTATCCGAAGAACCGCTACACCCAGTCCCCGGTCGGCGCCGCCTATGAGTGCTCCGACGGGCGCTGGTTCAACTGCAACGTTGTCAACTTCCCGAAGGATTATCCGAACTGCCTGCGTCTGATGAACCACACGGAGTTCCTGGATGACCCCACCTACAACAACCGTGCCAAAATGAACATCCCCGAAGTGGCGGAGTTCCTGCACAAGACCTTTGCCGCAGAGTTCAAGAAGCACCCGGCCGAATACTGGAAAGAGCAGTTTGAGGCCAACGACCTGTGCTATGAGATGGTTCTGACCTTCAACGAGGCGCTGAACGATCCCATCGCGTGGGAAAATGACTATGTTTACCGCATGAAGCACGACAGCGGGGACGAGAGCATTCTGGTTCGTCCTTCCCTGCGCAGCGAGAATCTCGGTATTCCTCCCTACAACCGCGCTCCCAAACTGGGCGAGCATACGGTTGAGGTTCTGAAGGAAGAGGGCTACACCGACGAGCAGATCTCGGCATTCCTCGCGGACGGCGCGGCTAAGCAGCTCTGATCCGTTTGGTATTTCATGTATCTTACTTAATAATAAGGAGTGATTTGATTTGGCAATTAACGGACCGATGACCGGCATCCGCGTTCTGGAGCTGGGCAACATGGTTGCAGCCGCCACCTGCACCCGTCTGATGGCTGACCTTGGCGCAGAAGTTATCAAAATCGAGAACACCACCACCGGTGACACCTTCCGCTTCTGGCCGAGAACCGTCGGCGCCCCGACAAAAGACGACTACAACCCCATGTTCGACAACCTCAATGCGAACAAGAAGTCCATCTCCCTGAACCTCAAGAGCCAGGAAGGCATTGATGTGATGTACAAGCTGCTGGAGACAGCGGATATCTTCATCACCAACGTCCGCACCAGAGGCCTCTCCCACATGGGTCTGGACTATGCCACCCTGAAGGTCAAGTTCCCCAAGCTGGTCATGGGTCAGCTCGAAGCATACGGAACCAAAGGCCCCGACAAGGACAAGCCCGGCTATGACAACACCGCGTTCTGGGCCCGCAGCGGCTTTATGTACGGCCAGAAGGTCGACCGCGACGGCCAGGAGGAATCCATCCCCCTGTATCAGCCCATGGGCGTCGGCGACTCCGCCTGCGCCATGTCCATGATGGCAGGCACCTGCGCCGCCCTCCTGAAGGCCAGAGAGACCGGCGTCGGCGACCGGATTTCCGTTCCCCTGTACGGCACGGCCATCTTCATGACCAACATCCAGATCTGCGGAACGCAGTTCGGCTACATGTATCCCAAATCACGCAACAGCTCCAGCCCCTTCGGCGCTCCCTACCTCTGCGCTGACGGCCACTGGTTCATGCCGCAGGTTGCCAACTTCAACAAGGACTACAAGGCCTTCTACGAAATCCTCGGCTGCGAGGACTATCTTGCCGATCCGGCCTATGCCGTGCGCGCCAACTTCAATAACATTGAGTTCAACACGCCCGTCATCGCCCGCTTCGAGAAGATCTTCGCGACCAAGACCGCTGACGAGTGGTGCGAGCTCTTCAAAGCCCGCGACCTCTGCTACGAGAAGCTCTACACCTATCAGGAGGTTCTCGAGGATGAGCAGGCCATCGTCAACGACTACATCTACACGATGGAGTATCCCAACGGCGAGAAGTACAAGACCATCCGCACAAACATCCGCACCGACAACACCGGTCTGGTGGAGATCAAGCAGGGCCCGATGGTCGGCCAGAACACCGTTGAGCTGATGAAGGAAGTCGGCTATGACGACGCCGCCATCCAGGACTTCATCGCGAAGGGCGCTGTCAAGCAGCACGACTGATTTCTTCCGTATTCTCTCCGGCCGACAGGCAGGCCGGATAAATAAAACATAACAAGAGGAGAAAACACCATGTACAATTGCATCGAAATCATACGCGACGGCCGCGTCGCCACGCTCGCACTGAACATGCCCGAGAAGCTCAACGCCATCTCCGCCCCGGTTGCCCAGGAAGTTACCGCAGCCATCAAAGAGCTTGACGCAGACGACAGCGTCGGCGCCATCGTCCTCACCGGACGCGGCAAGCACTTCTGCGCCGGCGGTGACATCAAGCGTATGAAGCAGCTGGTCGATACCAAGGTTTACATCACCGCTGACGGCATCCAGATCTGCGACGACATGGCCACCGCCATCCGTTACTGCTCCAAGCCCGTCATCGCCATGATCAACGGCACCGCGACCGGCGCCGGCTGCTCCGCCGCCATGGCCTGCGACTTCCGCATCATGGGCACCAGCAGCAAGATCGGCATGGCCTTCGTGAACATGGGCCTGCCCGGCGACACCGGCGGCATCTACCTGATGCTCAAGCTCATCGGACCGACCATGACCAACAAGATGCTCATGACCGGCGATCCGGTCGGCGGCGAGGAAGCCGTTGCCATGGGTCTGGCCACCATGTGTGTTCCCGATGAGGAGCTCGAAGCTGCCGCATACGGTCTGGCCAAGAAGCTGTCCAAGAAGTCCGCTTCCGCCATCCGTCTCCAGAAGCAGGTCATCAACAAGTACGTCTTCGGTCAGGAAATGATGGACTACTATGTGGATGAGCAGGCTGTCATGGTCGAGGCCTCCAACCTGCCCGACTTCACCGAAGCCGTCTATGCCTTCTGCGAGAAGAGAAAACCCGAATTTAATAAGAAAGCCTGATATACCCCTTTTCCTTATTTCTCCCCAGCAAACCTCAGGACCGGCTGCCCTCACCGGGCACCGGTCCTGAACCTTTTTTCTGAACAAACGCCGCGCCACCGGCACAAAACCAAGCGGAAAGGAGCTGAATTCCGTGGCATATACAGATTTTCTGAGTTTTGAAAAGGACGGCTACGTCGGCATCGTCCGTCTGGCCAGACCCAAACAGCTCAACACCATCAGCGCCCCGTTTTATGAGGCGATGATCGAGCTGCAGCAGACGGAGATCGTCATGAACAAGGATCTCCGCGCCATCGCGATCCTCGCGGAGGGCAAGCATTTCTCCGCCGGCATCGACCTGAACTACGCCAGAACCGTGATCGGGGCGCCGGGCCGCAGCCTCTACGGCGTCTCCTACTGGCAGCGCGCCTACCGCTTCTGGCAGGAGTGCAACCTGCCTGTCGTCGTCGGCATTCAGGGCGCCTGCATGGGCACCGCGATGGAGCTGATCGCCGCCTGCGACATCCGCGTTGCCGCGGAGAACGCGTTCTTCTCCCTCCGCGAAGTCGACGTCGGCATCAGCACGGACCTGGGCGGAACCACCCGCCTGACCAAGCTGATCGGGCCCGGCATGACCAAGTACCTGGCCATGCTGTGCGAGGACATCAACGCCGAGGAGGCCTACCGCATCCATATGGTGGAAAAGATCGTCCCGCTGGATCAGCTGGAAGAGGTCACGCTCGGCTACGCCAGAAAGCTCGCCTCCAAGCCGCCCATCGCGGTGCAGATGTGCAAGAAGTGCATCAACATCGCGGCGGACTCCTCCTCTGCGGTCGGCCTGCTGGCGGAAGAGATCCAGGGCATCTACACCGCCGGCACCAAGGACAAGAAGGAAGCCTCCGTCGCCATGATGGAGAAGCGCCCCGGCAACTACACCTACGAATAAGCCGCCGCGGCGGAACAGAAAGAACAGCTTTCCCGCCGGAAATGCAAACATCTCCCGCCGAAGGCGGGGGATGTCATGGGTTTCGTATTTTACTCGGTGACTTTGCCCGGGTTCAGGATGCCCTTCGGGTCGAAGGCCGCCTTGGCCGCCCTGTGCGCCGCGGCTTCGTCCTCGGGCAGGTAGGCCGTCTTGGCATAGCCGACGCCGTACTCGCCGACGATGCTTCCGCCGAGCTCACTGCACTTGGCGTACAGCGCGTCATACACGCCCTTCACGACCGGGGCCGCGTCCTCACGGCCGAGGTCCGAGGCGAGGTGGATGTGCACGCCGCCGCTGCCCGTGTGCGCGTGGATGAGGGCCTTCATGCCCTGCTCCGCCGCGGCTTCCTTGGCGAAGTCGATCATCTCGGCCATGGTGTCGATCGGCAGGTCGACGTTCACTTCCCAGGCGCTCTTGCAGCCGCTCTCCATCGAGGTGTGGAACGCGCCGTGCGCCTCCCAGAAGGAGCGCTTCATCGTCGGGGTGTCGCCGACGAGGATGTCCAGGCACTCCAGATCCTCCGCCATCTCGGCGATGGCTTCCATGCTCTCCATGACCGCGTCGTCATCGTCGGCCTCGAGCGTGACCATCAGGGTCGCGCCGGTCCGGTCGCCCTCCATCTCCACCGGGAAGACGGGGTTGCCGGTCACGTTGCCGGAGAACTCGACGAGATCCGTGTCCATGTACTCCACAACCGCGGGGGCAAAGTCGGTCGCCAGGATGGTCTTGGCCGCGTTGATCGCCGTCTCGGTGTCGAGGAACGGGAACAGCAGGATCGCGTCCGCGCCCGGCTTGTCAACCAGCTTCAGGGTAAGCTCGGTGATGACGCCCAGGGTTCCCTCGCTGCCGAACACCGCCGCGACGCCCGCGTCCTCGCTGAGCTTCACGACGCTGCCGTCCGCCTTGACGACGGTGGCGTCCAGGATGTAGTCACGGGTTCTGCCGTACTTGACCGCGCAGGGGCCGGCCGCGTTGGTGGCGGCGTTGCCGCCGATGGTCGCGGTCTGCTCACCCGGATCGGGGGGATAGTAGAGGCCGCACTTGTCCGCCTCGGCCTTGACGGTCTGCAGCAGCACGCCGGGCTGAACGGCAATGCACTTGTTCTCCGCGTCTACGGCAAGGATCTTGTCCATGCCCTTGACCGACAGGACCACGCCGCCCTTGACCGGGACGGAGCCGCCGACCTGGCCGGTGCCGGCGCCGCGCACCGTGACGGGTACGCCCGCCTCACAGCAGGCTGCCATCACCGCGGCAACTTCCTCGGTGCTGCCCGCAGCGACGACTGCGTCCGGAGCAAAGAACGCGCCGCCGGGAAGCTCATCGTGCTTGAAATCCGCGCCGATATCTTCGCCGAGCATCACATTTCTGTCGCCGACAATATTCTTCAGGGCTGCAAGAACAGAATCTGTAAGCATCATAGTTTTCTCCTATCTTTTGACATTTGATCTGATTTCGATTATAGTATATGACACTATCTATACTGTGTCATTATACTCAACTATTGTCTGAATATCAACGTACGGATTGCCCGAAAAATCCCTGCAGAATCAGGGCAAAAACCGTTTTTTTTACAAATAATCCGGCATCCCGGCTCCCGGCTCTCCGCACCTGCGGCACGGCCCGGATCCCGCGCTGCAGAAAGACGAGGACGACGTGGTTACACACATTCAGGACAACATCTGGCGCATTGAGGTGGTGCTCCCCGGGAACCCGCTGAAGCTGCTCAACAGCTACTTTATCAAGGGGGCGCCCGGCGAGAAGAGCCTCCTCATCGACACCGGCTTCCGCCGGCCCGAATGCTGGGCCGCGCTCGAGGAGGGCATGCGCGAGCTCAGCGTCCGCCCGGAGGAGACGGACGTCTTCCTCACGCACCTGCACTCCGACCACACCGGGAACGCGCCGCGCCTGCAGAAGCTGGGCTGCCGCGTGATGATGAGCCGCATCGACAACGCCCTCATGCACGACGAGGACGGCTGGCGCCGGCAGATGAAGCGCGCCATCACCGAGGGCTTCGAGCGCGAGGAGCTGAACCGCGTCTTCCTCAACAACCCCGCCGTCATCTATTCTCCCGAACCCTTCGAGCCGGAACTCCTTGACGAGGGCGCCGTCCTCGACTACGGCGGCCGGCGCTTCGAGTGCGTCCTGACCCCCGGCCACACCCGCGGCCACATGTGCCTCTACGACCGGGAAAACCGCCTCATGATCCTGGGCGACCACGTCCTCTTCGACATCACGCCCAACATCATCGCCTGGAACGAGGGCCATAACCCCCTGCTCCGCTACATTGAGAGCCTGCGGAAGATCGCGGAGTACGACGTCGTCACTGCGCTCCCCGGCCACCGGACCACGGGCGGCTGGACCATGCGGGACCGTGCGCTCTTCCTCATCGACCACCACGACGTCCGCCTGAAGGAGGTCGTCAACATTGTCGACGCGGAGCCCGGCCTGAACGCCTATGAGATCTCGGCGCGCATGAACTGGCAGATCCGCACGAAGGACTGGGCGCACTTCCCGCCCGGGCAGAAATGGTTCGCCGTCGGCGAATGCCTGTCGCATCTGGAGTTCCTGATGAACGAGAACATGGTCTGCCGCGAGACCGACCCCGACACCGGCGCCCGCAGCTACTGGCTTGCAAGATAACAGAAGCCCTCCGGCTTTGCCGGAGGGCTTTCATTATTCAATATGAACCCGCGTTTCGTCCGCGGCGTTGTTTTTTGATCAGTGTCTGCTGTTTTCCAGCATCATGACGGTTTCCATGTCGCCCCTCATTCCTGCATTGGACAGGGCCATGGCGAATGCCGCTTCCTTAAAAAACTCGTGGATTTTCTCAGATAATGTTTTCATGATATTTGCTCCTTTCGCAACCCGTTGTTGCGATGCGCATTATAGTCGGAATTCGAAAAAGCGCAATAGTGATTTTGCACAAAAATTCCTGTATGCAGAAGCGTTTTTGTTGAATTTGACGAATGCAAACGGGGCAAAAACCGCAGCCGGGCGGTCCTGTCCGCCGGGGGCTGCGGTTTTTCCTTACGCCATTTCGGGTTCGAAGGCTTTTCTGAGTACAAGGAAGTAGGCCGTGATCATCGCCGTGCCGGTCATCACCCAGGAGATCGGGTACACGGCGATCAGCGCCTGCGGGCTGCGGAAATGCGGCAGCAGCAGGAGCACGTAGACCAGCCGGAACGCGCAGGTCCCGAGGATGGAGATGAGCGTCGGCACCATGGAGCGGTTCATCCCCCGGATCGCGCCGCCCGAAATCTCGTAGGTCCCGCACAGGAAGTGCAGCGCGAACTCGATGCACATCCGGATCATCGCGTAATGGATGACCTCCGCGTCCGTCGAGAACAGCCGGATCACCGTGTGGCGGAACAGCATAATCGGCGCAATCATCAGCAGGTCCAGCCCGAGCCCGAAGCCCATCGCGATCCGCAGCGACCGGCGGCAGCGCTCCTTATTCCGCGCGCCGTAGTTCTGGCTGACGAAGGTGACCGCCGCCTGCGAAAAGGAGTTGAGCAGCGAGTAGGAGATGAAGTCGAAGTTCACCGCCGCGGCCATGCCGGCGATACAGTCCTCGCCGAAGCTGTTGATGCCGCTCTGGATCACCACGTTCGAGACGGAGAAGACCACGCCCTGCACCCCGGCCGGGAGGCCGATCTGCACGACCCGGCGCAGCAGGTCCGGGCGGACGCGCAGCTTTGTCGGGTCCAGGCGGAACTCCCCCTTCTCCCTGAGCAGGAACCACACGGTCAGCCCGCCGGACAGACAGTTCGACAGCACCGTCGCGAGAGCCACGCCGATCACGTGCAGGTGAAACACGATCACGAACAGCAGGTTCAGGAGGACGTTCACCACGCCCGCCAGCGTCAGGCTCAGGAACGGGCGGCGGCTGTCGCCCTTGCTGCGCAGGATGGCCGCCCCGGAGTTGTAGAGCATGATGGCCGGCATCCCGAGGAAGTAGATCCGCAGGTACAGCGTCGCCAGCCGGATCACCGACTCCGGCGCGCCCATCAGCCGCAGGAGCGCCGGCGCCAGGAGCTCTCCCACGCCCAGCAGGAAGACGCCCGCCAGCAGCGCCAGCGTCATCACCGTGTGGACCGCGTCGCTGATGCGTTCGCGCTGCCCGGCGCCCACCAGGTTCCCGATCACCACGTTCGCGCCGACCGAGAGGCCCACGAACAGGCCGACCAGCAGGTTGATGACCGAGGAGTTGCTGCCCACCGCCGCCATGGCCTGGGAACTGGCAAAGCGGCCGACAACAGCGATGTCGGCCGCATTGAAAAGCTGCTGCAGCATGCTGCTGGCCGCGAGGGGGAGCGCGAACAGGACGATCTTCCCCGCCAGCGGGCCGTGCAGCATGTCAATTTCGTTTTTTCCGGTCATTCGTACAGGCGCCGGAAGTAATCCGCGATGGCGGGCACGACGGTCTTGATCTCCACGCCCGTGGTGTTGACGCACAGGTGATACCCGTTGCGGTCGCCCCAGGCGTAGGTCGAGATGATATCGTGATACTCCGCGCGGGCCTTGTCGATGCGCTTCATCTGCCGGATGAGCTCCTTGTCGCTCAGGTTCTCGCCCTCGGGCGCGCGCGCCCGGCAGCGCACCAGCTTTGACGCGTCGTCCGCGTACACAAAGAGCTTGAACGGTTTGAACTCCTCCAGCACCACGTCCGCCGCCCGGCCGACAAAGATGCTGTCGCTCTTGTCCGCGAGCTCCTTGATGAGCTTGCACTGCTGGCTCATCAGCTGCACAGCCGGTTCCGCCGGCGAAAACTGCGTAAAGGTCTGGCCGTAGTGGAGCGAATAGGTCATCATGTTCCCCTGCTCCAGCTGATGTTCCAGGTATTCCTCATTCATGCCGGTCCGTTTCGCCAGCGCGGCGACAACCTCCCGGTCGTAATAGGCGAAGCCGAGCTCGTCTGCCAGGCGTTTCCCCAGCTCGCGTCCGCCGCTTCCGAATTCGCGGCTCACGGTAATAATTCTGCTCATCATTCACCCCTCCTCTTTCCCGTACTATACCAGATTTTCGGGATTTCTTCAAGCGCTGTCAAACGCATTTTCCGTTCTTGACTGCACCTGTCTGCTGTGTTAAAGTCCATATAGAACCATCCGAAGGAGGCGATCCCCGTGAAAACACTGTTCGCGAAGAAGAACCTGTTCCTCCGCGTGGCCGTCGGTTTCGCGCTCGGCATCCTGCTGGGCTTCCTGTTCCCGAAGTTCAGCATCGCGACGAAGGTCGTCGGCGACATCTACCTAAACCTCATCAAGCTCATGATCATCCCGATTGTCGTCTGCGCGGTCTTCTGCGGCATCGCGAACATCCGGGACGGCGCCCTCCTGGGGAAGATCGGCTTCCGCACGGTGCTGCTGTACGTCGTCATGTTCATTGCGAGCGCCGCGGTCTCCCTGGCCATCGCCTACATGATCCGCCCGGGCTGCGGCACCGTGTTTGAGAACGCGCCCGAATACGCCGGCGAGGTCACCAGCCCGACGGTCAGCAGCTTCCTCACGACGATCGTGCCCACCAACATCATCCAGGCCGCCGCGAACGGCAGCACGCTGCCGGTGATCCTGTTCACCATCGTCTTTGCCGCGGCGATCGTTGCCGTCGGCGAGGAGGGCGAGCCGGTCGTCCGGTTCATGAACAGCCTCTCGGCCGCGATGTTCAAAATGCTCGGCTACTTCATGGAGCTCTCGCCGCTCGGCGTCTGCTCGCTGATGGCCTTCTCCGTCGCGCAGTACGGCGCGGGCATCTTCGGGGCGCTGGCGAAGTACATCGCCTGCTGCTGGCTCTGCTGCGCGGTGGTCTTCGTCCTGGTCATGGTGCTGCCCACCTGCCTGTACACCAAGGTCCCCGCGCGCAGGCTCCTGAAGGCCTGCGGAAAGATCGCCCTGGTGACGCTGTCCACGACCTCCTCGGCCGCGACGCTGCCCACCACCATCAACGTCTCGATGGAAGACCTCGGCGCGCCGGAGGGCGTGTCGAAGTTCACGCTGCCCCTCGGCTGCACGATCAACATGTGCGGCGGGGCCTGCTCGTTCTGCTGCCTGGCGGTCTTCGTCTCGGACTTCTACAGCATCAACCTAAGCTTCGGGACCATCGTCTTCCTGGTCCTGATCGCCACCCTCATCAACATGGCTGCGCCCGGCATCCCCGGCGGGGGCGTCGTCCTCGGGGCGTCCTTCCTGAGCATCCTCGGCCTCCCCATCGACCTCATGGGCCCCATCAGCGGGTTCTACCGGCTGCTCGACATGGCCTTCACCACCATCAACGTCGAGGGTGACGTCGCCGCCAACCTCATCATCTCCAAAAGCATCGGCGAATACGACGGCGTCAAAGTCGCCTGACGGGGCGTCCCCGGCGGCGTCCTTCCACTTCTCCCGGTTCTCGCGCCGGATGCGGATCAGGTCCTCCTTGGTGTGCGCCGCGGAGAGGATCATGCTCACCGCCGCGGCGACCAGGCCGACGCCGGAAATCACGGCCTCGCGGATTATCTTTCTCTTCAGGCTCATAACAGTATCTCCGTTCTTATAAAATCGCAAGTGATAAAATCACTTGCGATTATTATATTGTTCAATCCCCTTCGCCAGCAGCTCCATCGACCGCGCAATGTCTTTCTGATTGATGACGTAGGCCATGCGGATCTCGTTCCGGCCGGTGTCCGGCGTGCGGTAGAAGTTCTCCGCCGGCGTGAACATCAGCGTCTCGCCGTTGTCCTCGAACTCCTCCAGCATCCAGATCTGCAGCTTCTCCGCGTCGTCCACCGGGAGCGCTGCCATCACGTAGAAGGCGCCCTTCGGCTCGGAGTAGATGATGCCCGGGATCTTCTTCAGGCCCTCGGTCAGGGTGTCCTTGCGCGCCCGGTACTCATTGCGCACGGCCTCGAAGTACTCCGGCCCCACGCTGTAGAGCGCCGCCGCGCCGACCTGGTCCAGCGTCGAGGCGCAGAGCCTGCCCTGGCACCACTTCATGATCTGTCCATAGAGTTCTTTGTTGCGCGTAATGACGCAGCCGATGCGCGCGCCGCAGGCGGAAAAGCGCTTCGACACCGAGTCGATGACCACCACGTTCTCGTCGTAGCCCTCCAGCTGCAGCACGCTCAGGAGCGGCTCGCCGCCGTAGACGAACTCGCGGTAGACCTCGTCGCCGATCAGGAAGAGGTTGTGCTCCTTCGCGATGTCGGCCAGCAGCTTCAGCTCCTCCGCCGTCATGACGGTGCCGGTCGGGTTCCCGGGGTTGGTGAACAGGATGGCGCGGGTGTGCTCGTTGATGCAGGCCTCGATGCGCTCGCGCACGGCGAAGCGGTAGCCCTCCTCCGGCTTCGTGGTGACGGGCCGGATCGTCGCGCCCGCCAGCGTGACGAAGGTGGAGTAGTTCGGGTAGAAGGGTTCGGGGACGATCAGCTCGTCGCCGTCGTCCAGGATCGCGGCCAGCGTCATCTGCAGCGCTTCGGAGCCGCCGGTGGAGATCAGGATGTTGTCCTCCTTCAGCTCCGCGCCGATGCCGGCGTAGTAGTTCCGGATGGCGTCGATGAGCACCGGCACGCCCGCGCTGGGCGCGTAGGCCAGGACCGGCTGGCTGAACTCCCGCACCGCCTCAAAGTACGCGGGCGGGGTCTCGATGTCCGGCTGGCCGATGTTCAGGTGGTAGATCTTCAGGCCCTTTGCCTCCGCCTTGACCGCGTAGGGGGCGAACTTGCGCATCGGGGACAGCCCGCAGCGCTCCATCTTGGATGAAAACTTCATGTGATCGTCTCCTTCTCTGTAGTGTCCGGTGTTTCCGCAGGGGCGTACCGCCCGCTGTTATTTGTACAAATCCCGGAAGTATTCTATCACAGTTTTCCCCGCGCGTATAGACTTTTTTCTCCCGGTATCCGGAGAAGAGCCCAACGCAAAGCCTTCCCCTTTGAGGGGAAGGCTTCATCGCGATGCCTGCGAGGACGCTGTTCGCTTCCCTTCGTATCCAAAACTCGTGAAAGAGCCCAGCGAAGCGGGTCTTTCGCGAAAAAGGAGCAGCAGCGGAGCGACTGAGCTTTCCCGACGCTTCGGGGAAGCGAATGGATGCGAAGCTTGCTGCGACGCCAGGACGTGGATTATGTAAATTATGAGAGTCTACAAACTTTTCTCCCCTTCTCACCGGATTTTCGACTCT
>JAEEGI010015174.1_pt1 | contig 16077 bp, 17 predicted proteins | sample 8958751 | NCBI WGS metagenome assembly JAEEGI01 (sample SAMN16246545, study PRJNA631951) | gut metagenome | biome: gut microbiome; feature: rumen; material: KS-attached | host: Bos | place: Iran: Karaj | collected 2018-10
ACCCCAGTCTGGGCAGACAGGCCGCTCCAAAAAATGGTAAGGAAGGCAGCAAGCAGCAAAACACGCCAATCCCGGTCAGACCTGTGCGGAGGCATCGCCCTTTCTACTGAAAACCCACAAAAACAGGAACATCAGCAATCCATTGAGCAACAGCAGCTCAAATCCGAACCGGTAACCGTGGAACAGAACCTGCGAATAGCGGTCCAGGAAAAAGCACAGTACCGGCGGAACCAGTGCCATCAGCGGCACCCAGGAATCCCTGCGCACCTTCCGGCGTGTGAACAGCCCGAATGCGAAGAGTCCCAGCAACGGTCCGTAGGTGTATCCGGCCACCGCAAAGATTATGTCTATCAGGGACTCCCTATGAAACGGCTTAAAGACAACAATGATAACCAGATACATCAGCGCAAAACCGATATGGATAAGATAGCGCAGCCGTTTTTTCTCCTCCTCCGTGCGGTTGGAAGTGTCAAAATGCAGAAAGTCGAAACAGACGGTCGTGGTCAGTGCCGTCAGGGTTCCGTCGGCGGAGGAATACCCCGCAGCCACCAGGCCGATAACAAACACCACGGTGGTGAATTTGCTTAGCGAAAAGGCGACAGAAGGGAATATCTTGTCGTTGACCACCACACCCTCTCCATTGACAGGCAGGGCGAATCCCGTCCGCTGCGCGTATGCGACCAGAGCCGCACCCAGACAGAGGAAAAGGATGTTCACAACCACAAAAAGGCCGGAAGAGGTCAGAATATTTTTCCGGGCATCCTTCAAGCTTCTGCAACTGAGATTCTTCTGCATCATATCCTGATCCAGCCCCGTCATTGCGATGGTGATGAAAGCCCCGCTCAGCAGCTGCTTCACATAAAATTTGGAGGCGGTCCAGTCGGTTTCAAAGACACGTGTATAACCCTGGTCGGCAGCCTCACGCATAAGCGCGAAAAAGGAGATGTCCAACCGTCTGAGAATGCAGACAACGGTAACAGCGGCGGCCAGCAGCAGGAAGGTTGTCTGCAGCGTGTCGGTCCACACCACCGTCTTGACTCCACCCTTGAAGGTGTATGCCAGAATAATCAGGATGAAAAACACAGCCGGAACCCAAAACGGAAGCCCCCAGTCCTTAAAAATGTACTCATAAAGCACAAAAACCACCAGATACATCCGGATGGCGGAACCCATCAACCGTGACAGGATAAAAAAGAGGCTGCCGGTCTTTTGTGAGGAGGGACCGTAGCGCAAACCCAGATATGTGTAGATGGAGGTCAGGTTGAGCCGGTAGTACAGCGGCAGCAGCACAAAGGCAATCACCGCGTAGCCGACCACATACCCGAAGACCAGCGGCAGATAGGTGAACTGGCCCGTATAGACGCCTCCAGGCACGGACATGAAAGTCACGCCGGAAAGCGAGGCCCCTATCATACCATAGGCAACCACAAACCACGGGGATTTATGGTTGCCGGAATAATAGGTGCTGTTGTCACCTTTTCGCGCCGTAAAGTGCATGATGACAAACAGCAACGCTGTATAGAACAGGAAACAGACCAGAATGATCGGAGCCACTGCCGTCTATTTCGCGTAGTTGATGGCGCGGGTCTCGCGCACAACTGTAATCTTGATTTGTCCGGGATAGGTCATCTCGTTCTGGATCTTCTTGGACAAATCAAGCGAAAGCTGGGCGGTCTGCTCGTCGTTCAGCTTGTCGGCACCGACAATGACACGCAGCTCGCGTCCGGCCTGGATGGCATAGGTCTTCACCACTCCCGGATAGGAAAGGGCTATCTCCTCCAGATCCTTCAACCGCTTCGTGTAGGCCTCCACAATTTCGCGACGGGCACCTGGACGGGCACCGGAAATTGCGTCGCAAATCTGAACTATCGGTGCAATCAGAGTCTCCATCTCCGCCTCATCATGATGGGCTGCGATAGCGTTGACCACCTCAGGTTTCTCCTTGAACTTCTCAGCAAGGTTTGCACCCAGCTGGGCATGTGGCACATCCGGTTCGTTGTCCGGCACCTTGCCGATATCGTGAAGCAGACCGGCACGTTTGGCCAGCTTGGCGTTCAGCCCCAACTCCGCAGCCATGGTGGCGCAGAGATTGGCAACCTCCTTTGAATGCTGCAGAAGGTTCTGACCGTATGACGAACGGTAGCGCATCTTTCCGATCATCCGGATAAGTTCATGATGCAGGCCGTGTATGCCCAAGTCGATGGTGGTGCGTTTGCCCACCTCGGCAATCTCCTGTTCGATCTGCCGCTTGGTCTTGGCGACAACCTCCTCGATTCTGGCGGGGTGGATACGTCCGTCCGTCACCAGCTTTGTAAGGGAGAGACGGGCGATTTCGCGCCGTACCGGGTCGAAACTGGAAAGGATGATGGCGTCAGGGGAATCGTCAATGACAATATCCACACCGGTCAGGGATTCCAAGGCACGGATATTCCGGCCCTCCCGGCCGATGATGCGGCCCTTCACCTCCTCATTCTCAATATTGAAGACCGACACCGAGTTTTCGTGCGTGTTCTCCACCGCCGTACGCTGGATGGTCTTGATCAGGATTTTCTTGGCCTCCATATTGGCGGAGGAACGTGCTTCGTCCATTATGTCCCTCACCAGATTGGCCGCGTCGGAACGGGCCTCATCCTTCAACAGCTCCACCATCTCCTTTTTCGCCTCCTCACGGGAATAGCCCGCAATAGCCTCCAGTTTGTCCAGCTGCTGTTTCTGGATCTTATCAATCTCCTCCTGCTTGCGGCGGAATATGTCCATCTGCTGGGAGACCTGCTGCTGCTGCTGCTGCAATTCTGTCTGCTTGCGCTGCAATCCCTCCTGCCGCTGGTTGATGGTCTGCTCTTTCTGCTTGATGCGGTTTTCTGCGGCGGCTATGGCCTTGTTCTTTTCATTGACCATCTTTTCATGTTCGGATTTCATCTGCAGAAACTTCTCCTTGGCCTGCAGCATCTTCTCCTTTTTGATCAGCTCCGCCTCTTCCGCAGCATCCTTCAACAGCTGCTGGCTTTTTCCCAAAATGTTCCTATGGAACAGCATGTAGGTGCCAAGCACACCCAAACCTATTCCAACCACTCCTGTTACAATGACAATAATAACTGTACCCATATATATTAATTTTAAATGTTACAAAAAAAAATCCCGCAAAAACCACAATTAGGCTTCTTAAACTCCTAATGATACGATTATGGATAACCTCGTCTTTCAAGCTTCCGGTCGGCCTGCGCCTATTCCGAAGAATTCCGGCCCCCTTTCCCAACGGAGAGATACCCAACTTATTTGTTACTGTTGAGTTTAACAAACGAATCTGATTCTGTGCGGGATAATCTAAATTCTTAAATAAAATGTCAATGATCGTGACTACCGGTCATTCTCCATCCCATCCAGGGTTTTCCGGAGAACTTCCTGCAATGTCTTCAAATTATCCTTCAATCTGGTGTCAACATACTGCTGCCGGTCCGCCAGATAGGTCTCCTTTATGGCAAAATTAATCAAAGCATAGCCCATCTGCATCATACGGTCCGAAATACGGTTCTTTTCCGCCAGCTGCTGCATATAGTTGTTGATTCTATGTTCCGCCTTCCGATATAGTTCCTCTTGGGAAACATTGACCGACAACTTGAACGGCTGCTGTCCGATATATAGCGTGATGGATTTCTTTTCGTTCTGCATGATTCTGTGACTTTATTCTTCCAACAGGCGGAGACAGTGGTCAATTTCCCGCACAAGCTCGTTCAGCTTTAACTTCATGCCGGTCTTCTTCTCCCCTTCGTCCCATACCGTCGCCAGCTGAAGTCTGACTATCTCCTCCGACTGTTTCTTTACTTTTTCCTCTAATATTTCTACTTTATGACGTAATTCCTTATTTTTACTTTTCAAACTGATGTTTTCCTGCACCGAATCCGCGTACCGCTGTGCCAATTGGGAACCTTTTTTGAGTAAGTCTTCCGTTAACTCTTTGAGTTCTTGCATGGTATATTTTTGTTTAGCACGTTAGATTCAAATGTGCAAAGATAGCCATTTTTTCAAATCTTCCCGACAAAAAAAACACACTTTCCGAAAAAAAAAACACAGTGCCCGCCGAAACAGGCTTACACATTCACAGTCAGTCCTTCCGAAGCCAGCATAACATCGGGGAAACAACGCTGTGCCTCTTCAATGAACGGCTCCAATGCGGCATACCGGGCCGAAAAATGCCCCAAAAGCAGTTTTTTCACACCTGCCAGCCGCGCCATTTTCGCAGCCTGCTCCGCAGTGGCATGCAACCTGTCCTCCGCCAGCTGCCGCTCATTTTCCAGAAATGTGGCTTCGTGATAGAGCAGATCAACCCCGGAAATGTATGGGATGATGGATTCCTCATAGGCTGTGTCCGAACAATAGGCAAACGATTTGGGCGGACTGACAGCCCTCTCCTTCGCCTTTTCCCTGAACAGGAAACCGGTGGTGGGCACACTGTGCCGCAACGGAAAGGAAAAAACCTGCAATTCCTGATCCTCAAACAGCAGGTCGCAACCATCCGTCCGCGTTGCGACAAAACTTAGCGGATAGTTCAATTCAGTCCCCCCAACCTCCAACTGATAGCGGACAATCTGTTCCAATGCAGGAGGAGCATAGACAGTCAGCTGGTGTTTGCGTCCGAACAGGTGCATGGATGAAATAAGACCCACCAGTCCGAAAAAATGATCCCCATGCAGATGGCTGATTAACACCTTGCTGATTCGCTGCATGTGGATATGGTTATCCTTCAGATACATTTGAGAACCCTCCCCACAATCAAGCATAAAGACACGCTGCCGGCACCGGAGCGCGAAGGCGCTGGAAAGCCGGTGTCCGACAGGGGTGGCCGAGCCGCAACCAATAACGGTAAGTGAAAACGACATATCAAATTTGCTTTTGAAGAAAACGCGGACAAGCGGCACATATTGCGGATAAAACATTTTTTTTTCGTCGGTACACCCCCAAAAAACAATATTCCCCATCTTTCAGCGTTAAAATGGAAGAAATAACAGTTATGGAGAGAACACATTTTCCACCGGAAGCGGAGGAACCCACCGTCATCATCGGGGTGGCCACCAGCATGCAGGATGCCGGGCACACCCGTGAGTATCTTGACGAACTTGAATTTCTGGTCCGGACTGCCGGAGGGCGCGTAATCAAGCGTTTCACACAGAATCTGGACCATCCGGACAACCGCACATACCTTGGTAGCGGCAAGCTGCAGGAGGTCCGCGACTTTTTGGAGGAGAACGGGCAGGTGCACACAGTTGTTTTTGATGACGAACTCAGCACCGGACAGATCCGAAACATCGAAGCGGTGCTGGCCGGATGCAAGGTGATTGACCGCACAAGGCTCATCCTTGACATATTCTCAACCCGCGCACAGACAGCACATGCAAAAATCCAGGTTGAACTGGCCCAATACGAATATCTGCTGCCCCGCCTGACAAGGATGTGGACCCACCTCGAAAAGCAGCGTGGCGGCATCGGGATGCGAGGTCCCGGTGAAAAGGAGATCGAGACCGACCGGCGGCTCATCCGCGACCGCATCAGCCTGCTGAAGGAGAAACTGGCAAAGATTGACACCCAAAAGCAGACGCAGCGCCAAAACCGCGGGCAGTTTGTCAGGGTGGCTCTTGTAGGCTACACCAACGTTGGCAAATCCACCCTGATGAACCTGTTGAGCCGCTCCGAAGTGTTTGCGGAGAACAAACTTTTTGCCACACTTGACACCACTGTACGGAAAGTGGTTTTCCGGAACATACCATTCCTGCTTTCCGACACGGTCGGCTTTATCCGGAAATTGCCGCATCATCTGGTTGAATCCTTCAAATCCACACTTGACGAGGTGCGGGAGACCCACCTTCTGCTCCATGTTGTGGACATCAGCCATCCCGATTTCGAATCGCAAATCAAGGTGGTGGAGCAGACCCTGGCCGAACTGGACTCGGCAAACAAGCCGACCATATTGGTTTTCAATAAAACCGACAATTATCACTGGATTCCGAAAGCGGAAGACGACCTGACTCCGGCCACCAAGGAGAACATCTCATTGGCCGAACTGAAACGCACATGGATGTCCCGCACCAAAATACCGGCCGTCTTTATCTCTGCAAAGAGAAAGGATAACATTGACGAACTGAGGACTGTCATCCTACAGGAGGTGTGCAGGCTTTATGCGGAGATATATCCCTACAAGTACATCGCCGACCCTTATGCCTATTCGGAAGCGGATTTCGAAGCATAAACATCCGTGCTGTGAACCGCATGAACGTTTCTTGTGCTTTTATCCGCCATGTTTGGCAACATTTTTGCATAAGTTTTTTACATCATAAAAAATACATATCATGAAAAAACAACTCCTTCTGATTCTATGCCTCGGTTGCAGCCTGATTTTCAGTACTGTATATGCACAGAACAACAATGGGGGCAACCAGCCCGCGGCTCAGACGGGACAACAGGCCGCTGCAAAAGCCGACACACCCAAACCGGCCAAATCCCACCTGCATCTCACCAAAAACAGCATTGACTTCGGTACAATCCCCATCGGCAAGACCAAAGTGGTGGAGGTGACATTCACCAACACAGGGAGCAAACCGCTCATCATCACCGACACCTACACCAACTGCGGATGCACCGGCATTGAATTTCCGCAACAGCCCTTCATGCCCGGCAAATCCGGCACGCTGAAAATTTCGTATGATGCCGACGAGGAGGGCTTTTTCAGCAAAACCATCACCATATACTCCAACGCCGACAACAAGAAGGAAATCATCAAAATCCAAGGAATTGTCAGTAAAAATGATTAAAAGTGCAAATGATATCCCTTTTTTATGGATATTTGCACCCATGCTTTAAACAAGGAATAATAAACATAAAATTATTGGAAATGAAACATTTGTTTAGCGCACTAAAGACATCGGCGTGGATTTGCGCCCTACTGTTTTTCCAAAACACGCTTCAAGCGCAAGACAGTGCGCGCATCTCGTTCGACAAAACAGTACACAATTACGGAACCATTTACCAGAATGACAACGGTGTATGCGAATTCACCTTCACCAACACCGGCAAAGTGCCTCTGGTGCTAACCAATGTCTATTCCTCTTGCGGATGCACTGTTCCCAGTTGGCCGAAGGAGCCGACCATGCCCGGAAAATCCAACATCATCAAGGTGAAATACAACACCTCAAGGCTTGGTGCCATCAACAAGACCGTCACAGTGGAATCCAATGCAGCCAACGGAACCGTCCGGCTTTCCATCAAAGGCAACGTTCTGATCCGCCCGGCGGAGACATTGCCCGAAAAGGAAGAAAACATGATGAAGGCCACACCTAAAGGAGGCGAAACAACCCCCAAGGAACGCCCCACTCCATATTAATCCGTCAGGGCATCACATGGGGAAAAGGAACCACTATTACATCCACAACGCCCGAATTGTAAATGAAGGGAAGATATTCGCCGGCGACATCCTGATCCAAAACGGAAAAATCGCCCGAATCATGGGCAGGAACAGCCTGGCGGAAGATGTGATGATGGATCCGCAGACACAATATGTGGATGCGGAAGAATGCCTGCTGCTTCCGGGCGGCATAGATGAGCATGTGCATTTTCGCGATCCGGGAATGACACACAAAGGGGATTTCCTAAGTGAAAGCCGGGCTGCGGTTGCCGGTGGGGTGTGTTCGGTACTTGACATGCCAAACACCATGCCGCAAACCACAACCAATGTCCTATGGGAAGAAAAGCAGGCCTCGGCAAAAGGCCGTATGTATACAAACTACGCCTTCTACTTGGGAGCCACTGACCACAATCTGGAGGAGATCCGGAATGCCGACCACAAAAGGGTACCGGGTGTGAAATTGTTTTTGGGTTCCTCCACCGGTAACATGCTGCTCTCGGACGAATCGGTACTGGAGCAGCTTTTCAAATGGCAGGGACTGCCCTTTCTGGCACATTGTGAAACGGAAGATATCATCCGGAACAACCTGGCTGCCGCCAAGGAACGATATGGGGAAAATATCCCTTTCAAAATGCACCCGCAAATCCGTTCTACGGAAGCCTGCCTGCGTTCCACAAAAAAAGCGGTGGAAATCGCGGTCAGGCACCATGCACCGCTGCACATCCTGCATGTAAGTACCGCAGAAGAGCTGGAACTGCTTTCGGACACACCATCTGGAATCACTCTGGAGGTTTGCCCCTCCTACCTGTTTTTCAGCGAAGAGGATTACGACAGACTGGGCTGCCGCATCAAATGCAACCCGGCCATCAAAGGCAAAAAAGACCAGAAGGCGCTTTTGTCCGCCCTACAGCAAGGGATTGTCCGATGTGTCGGTTCCGACCACGCGCCGCACACATGGGAAGAAAAGGACCATCCCTACTGCCAATCCCCATCCGGCATGCCGATGGTGGGTCACACCCTTCTGCTGATGCTTGAACTGGTGTGGGAAAACAAGCTCAAACTGACCCAGATACCGGAACTGTTCAGCCATGGTCCCGCAAGACTGCTCCACATCAGCAACAAAGGTTTTATCCGCGAAGGGTATGATGCGGATCTGGTTCTGGTGGAAACCGGTGTCACCGAAACCGTCACAAAGGAGCAGCTGAACTACCGTTGCGGATGGTCCCCCCTGGAAGGATCCACCCTGCACCACCGCATACGGGCCACCTTTGTCAACGGGGAATGGGTGTATCACAAGGGAAAATTCTCGGAAACTGCGGATGGACAACCTTTATCCTTTGACCGATGAAGCGGAATATGATACCATGGTGCGCCCTGCTATGCATGGTGCTTTTGGCTGGCGGCTGCAATTCCGGCCCGGACCGGACTGAAAAGCCGACACCCTATATTCCGCCAGACACTATGGAAACCCTCATGACAGAAATTTACCAACTGGAAGCCACGCTGCAAGTCTGTGAACGCAAAAAAAGGGAGAACATCGCCATTTATGGCAAGCAGCAATGGGAGGCCATCATGCGGAGGCACCGCATCACGACCGACGTATGGGAATCGAATCTCCGATATTATCTGTCACAGCGAACACTTTCCGACACCCTGCTGTCCAGAGTCACCAACCGGCTCTCCGCCATAGAGGCCGCCAAAGCGGAAGCAATGCGGAAAGCGGCCGATTCCATGCCCATCCAGGCCATCCCAACCGATGGTATCTTTTTTGAAGAATTGATTTTTAACTAACATACAAAAGATATGAGAGACATTCGAATGGTTGATCTGCAACTGCAATACCAAAAAATCAAACACGAAATCAATGATGAGATACAGAAAGTGCTGGACAGCACCGCATTTATCAACGGACCGGCCGTAAAGCAATTTCAGAGCAACCTTGAAACATACCTGAATGTCAGGCATGTGATTCCATGCGGTAATGGCACCGACGCCCTGATGGTCGCCCTGATGGCGCTCGGACTGCAGCGCGGCGACGAGGTCATAACCTCCACCTTCACCTTTATCGCATCGGCAGAGGTGATTGCCGTCCTCGGCCTGACCCCCGTGCTGGTGGACGTTCATCCTGACACATTCAATATGGACATGGAGGCGGTGGAAAAGGCTATCACCCCGCGCACCAAGGCGGTGATTCCCGTTCATCTGTTCGGCCAGTGCGCCGACATGGAACGGCTGGCGGAAATCGCCAAAAGGCACAATCTGCACATTGTTGAGGATGCCTGCCAGTCTATCGGCGCGACATTCCGCTTTTCGGACGGGCATACCGCAAAGGCCGGCACAATGGGAGATTTCGGATGCACCTCATTCTTCCCCTCCAAGAACCTGGGCTGCTACGGCGACGGCGGCGCACTCTTCACCAATGACGACGAACTGGCACGCAAGGCCCGTGGCATTGTCAACCATGGAATGTTCGTGCGCTACTATCATGACATGGTTGGCGTGAACTCACGTCTGGACAGCATCCAGGCAGCAATTCTGGATGTCAAGCTGCGCCACCTTGACGACTACATAGCCGCCCGGCAGCAGGCAGCAGCAGCCTACACTGAGAAGCTGCGCACCTGCGACGGGCTGGTCACACCGGCCATCGCCCCCTTCACGACCCATGTGTTCCACCAATACACCCTGCTGCTGAAAAATGCGGACCGCGAAAAGGTGATCGCCCACATGCAGGAGCATGGCATACCTGTAATGATTTACTATCCTGTTCCGCTGCACGAGCAGAAAGCCTACCAGGATCCGCGCTATCACAAGGGGGACTTCCCGGTGAGCGAATCGCTCTGCCGCCACTGCATCTCCCTGCCGATGCACACCGAACTGGACGACGAACAGATCCGACACATCACCAGCCACCTCATAGATGCCGTCAACCGCCACTAACTATCAACTTTAAACTTTCAACTCTAAACTATTAACTATCAACTGTCAATCATGCGCAAGATATTAATGATATACACCGGCGGCACCATCGGTATGATGAAGAATCAGGAGACCGGCGCACTTGAGCCATTCTGCTTCGATGACATATACGTGCACCTGCCGATGCTCCGGCTGATTGATGCGGAAATCCACATTGAGGAGATGACACCGCTGATCGACTCCTCAAACTCAAACCCGGCATTTTGGGTGCGACTGGCCACCTTCATCTACGAACGCTACGACCAATACGACGGCTTTGTGATACTGCACGGCACCGACACCATGTCCTACACGGCATCCGCTCTATGCTTCCTGCTGGAAAACCTTTCCAAACCGGTGATTCTTACCGGATCCCAGCTCCCGTTAGGCGTGATGCGCACCGACGGTCGGGAAAATATCCTCAACTCCATCGAAATTGCAGCCGACTATCAGAACGGGCAGCCGATGGTTCCGGAGGTATGCCTCTATTTTGAAAATTCGCTCTACCGCGGCAACCGTACATACAAGGACAACGCCGAACATTTCAACGCCTTTGTCTCGGCCAACTACCCCAAACTGGCGGAAGTGGGAGTATACATTAAATATAATACGCATTACATACGTCCCGCCAGCAAGGAGAAGCTGATCCTGCACACACAGATGGACGACAACATTGCGATTCTGAAACTTTACCCCGGAATAACGGAGCAGGCGGTCAAGACTGTTCTGAACATTCCGGGACTGCGGGCGGTCATCATGGAGACATACGGTTCAGGCAACGCCCCAACCTACCCTTGGTTTATTGACCTGCTGCAGGCAGCCATTCAGAAAGGACTGATTGTTACGAGTGTAACCCAGTGCAAGGGAGGCGGTTCGGTGGAGATAGGAAAATACGGGACCAGTGTGCCATTGGGACAGATTGGTGTGATCAGCGGCAAGGATCTCACTACCGAGGCCGCCGTATCCAAACTGATGTATTTGCTTGGGCAAGGACTGACAAATGAAGAGGTCAAATATTGGATACCCAAACCTTTACGGGGAGAGATCAGTGAATAGTGAAAGTTTTTTTCAAAAAAACGCCATTCACATTGATTAAAAGAGTACTTTTGCATGATTTGTACCGTATAGGGTTCAATCATATTAATATGTGGACAATCAATTAAATACACACATGAAAAAACTGTTTATACTAATAGGGCTTGCGGCTGTCACCTTCGGAATGACCTCCTGCAGAAAAGTTTGCGATTGCACGACCTACCAGTCAGGCAAATCGATCAACAGCTATCTTCGCGAGAAAGACAGTCGCGACCAGGCTTGCAAAGATCTGGAAGATGTCACCAGTGCCGACGGCACCATCTACATGAGCTGCAAATAACCTTGCCTGCTTTTTTCCTCCCATGGATATCCGGTGCCGGAAGCCATGTCTGCCTTGCATACTACGCATCCTCGTAGGGTGTGTTTTTATATTGTCTGCCATTTCCAAATATGTATCCATTGATGCCTTTGACCTGTATCTGTATGAACACCATCTTTTCGGATACAATCTGACAGGGATACTCAGCCGTCTGCTGATTGGGGTTGAATGCGTTTTGGGAATTTTCCTGATTGCCGGAATCCGCATTCGGGAAACATTTTGGCTGACAATCCTTATGCTGGCGGGATTCACCCTATACCTGCTTCTCCAGCCGCTGCTCTTCAACCTTTCTGAGGACGACTGCCACTGCTTCGGCAATTGGATTCATTTCAGCCGATGGCAGTCTGTCGGTAAGAATGTTGTGCTCTGCCTTCTGCTGCTGCCGGCACGTCCTAAGGGGAACCGCCACAAAAAATGGCACCGTTGGGCGGCACCACTTATAGTATGTGTTTCAATACTCAGCTTCATGTTCATCAATCCACCGGACTTCATATACCGGAAACTGTTCGGCGAAACGGGAAAAGTGGACACTGAATTGTATTACACAACTTTGAAAAATAAAGGAATTGGGGAAGATTTCCGAAACGGGAGGAAACTGATATGCTTTTATTCTACCGGATGCGGCCACTGCAGGAACGCCGCCACCAAAATGGATCTGATGATGCGTTTTCACCATTGGCAAAATGATGACATACACTGCATTTTCTGGCAAAGCGACCGCTCTGAAGCGGACATCGCCTCTTTCTTTGAAAAAAACAATCTGACTCCACTTCCCCACTCCACCCTGCCGGTTGACACCTTCCTGCAGATTGTCAACGGCAAGATGCCCACCATACTGTTTTCGGACAACGGAAAGGTTGTGCGTTCCATCAACCATATACAGATGGATGAAAAGGAGATGGACCGGTTCTTAAATGGAAATTGAACATGCATCATTCCAACGAATTGTCAGACAAAGGGCTGTTATTGCCGTTGATGGAGGATTTCTACTCCATCCAGGGGGAAGGGTTACATTCGGGAAAAGCAGCCTATTTCCTGCGCATCGGCGGCTGCGATGTGGGATGCAGCTTTTGCGACGAAAAGGAATCCTGGGATGCAAGCCGCCATCCGCTGACAGCCGTGACACAGATTCTGGAGAATCTGAGGCAAACCCCGGCCAAAACCGTAGTGGTTACAGGAGGGGAGCCCTGCCTTTACAACCTGGACTTCCTGTGCAAAAGACTGAAGGCTGAAGGGATAGCCCGCCACATTGAGACCTCCGGTTCGGAACCGCTGAGCGGTGAATGGGAATGGATATGCTTCTCCCCAAAAAGGGGGACGGAAATACGCCCGGAATTCTACAGCATGGCGCATGAGATGAAAGTAATAATTGAGGAGCCGGAGGATTTGGAACGGGCGGAGGCACATGCCGCACGGCTGCATCCTGGATGCGAACGCTACCTGCAGCCGGAATGGAGCCGCAGGGAAGAGGTCATGCCACTTATCACAGACTACATTCTTGAGCATCCTGAATGGAAAGTCTCCATACAAATACACAAATATCTGCATATTCCATAACATCCCATGAGCAAACGCAAGGAAATCACAATCGAGAACCTGGAAATAACGGACGCGGGAGCCGAGGGCGTCTGCATCGGCCGGCATGAGGGAGCCGTGGTTTTCGTACCATACGTTGTGCCCGGCGACGTGGTGGATGTCACCGCCAGGAAAAAGCACTCCTACTACGAGGCCCGCGTCACACGGTTTGCAAGCCTTTCCCCGAAACGGACGGAACCGCGATGCGGCCACTTCGGCACATGCGGCGGCTGCAAATGGCAGCAGATGGACTACCAATGGCAATTGTATTACAAGCAGAAGCAGGTTTTTGACCATTTCACACGCATCGGGAAGTTCCCATTCCCCGAAATCAGCCCGATTCTGGCATCAGACAACATTTTCGGATACCGCGACAAAATAGAATATACCTTCTCCGACCGGAAATGGCTCTCAAAAGAGGATTTGGAAAAGGTGGAGACACTTGAGACCCGCGGGCTCGGATTCCATCTGAACGGCATGTTCGACAAGGTGCTTGACATCAATTACTGCCACCTGCACTCCGAAACCGGCAACCGCATACGGAACCGCGTCAGGGAGTTCGGCATACAGAACAATTATGCCTTCTGGAACGCCCGGCGGCAGGAGGGGCTGCTGCGCAACATGATACTGCGCCGCTCAACCACCGGCGACTACATGGCTATAATGGTTTTCAGCGAATGGAACAGCCAAAGCCGTGCAATGATGGAGATGCTTCAGAAGGAATTTCCGGAAATCACCTCGCTGATGTACGTGGTGAACTCCAAGATGAACGACAGCATATCTGACCTGGAGGTCAGGCTGTTCGCCGGAAAGGGCCACATGACCGAACGGATGGGAGACCTTCAGTTCAAGGTGAGCCCCCTCGCCTTCTACCAGACCAACCCGGAGCAGGCGTTGAAACTTTACAGCAAAGCGGCGGAGTTTGCCGCCATCCGCCCCGACGACATTGTCTATGACCTATATACCGGCACCGGCACAATCGCTCTTTTTGTGGCAAGGAACGCCAAAAAGGTTGTGGGCATCGAATATGTGGAGTCCGCAGTGGAGGATGCGCGCGCAAACGCACAGCTGAACGGAATCGGCAACACGGAGTTTGTTGCCGGAGACATGGCGAAAATCCTTACCGACGATTTCATCGCCTCCCACGGCAGGCCAAGCGTCATCCTGACAGACCCGCCCCGCGCAGGAATGCACCCCAAGGTGGTGGAGCAGCTGCTGAAAGTCGCGCCCGAACGGATAGTGTATGTGAGCTGCAACTCGGCCACACAGGCACGCGACATCGCGCTGCTGGCGGAAAAATACGATGTGGCGGCGGTGCAACCTGTAGATATGTTCCCACACACACACCATGTGGAGAACATCGCGTTGCTGACCATCAAACATTAAAAAAAGCGGCTAACGCCGCTTTACAAGTTTTTCAGTATAACAACCCCGTTGCGTGGAGAACCTCAGCAGGTATACACCTGGAGGATAATCCATGACCGGAAGTGTAATGCCGCCAGTAATAGCATCTTGCATGAACAGCAGCCTGCCGGTCACATCACGGAGTTCAAGCGCGAATGTCCCTTCACATTCAACCCGCACCGACTCCGATGCCGGATTGGGATAAATTCGGCAGGCAACGGCGTCAGTTTTTTCCAGCCCGGTCTTCCCCTTCAGCACCGCCACTCCGGACAGATCGAAACCGCTGGAATAATATGGCGTGGGATACGGGTCATTGACAATGTTGCCACGTGAGTCGCGCGAGGCGTAGGCGGAATCGATGGTGCCGACCACATCCACCAGACGCACATGCGTCACATGGCTGATGTCAAGACCGGCGCTGTCCTTCAGCTCCTCCAAATCAAAAGGGGTCCCCCAACCCACACGGTACTTTCCTGCCAGATTGTGAAGTTTGGTGGCATCCACAGGGCCGGTCTCCGACACCTGCTTGTCGGCCGGTGTGTTGGAGACGGCAGGAAAACGGACAAAACGCACCCCGTCCAAAAAGGTGTTGTTAAGGCTGTTTTCAAAGACGGCGAAATCATATCCCTCGCCGTCGGATATCGGCTCGGCAAATGTGAGGGTTGCCACGCCGCTGTCCCCGAGGCTCACCACATGCATGGTGGTTGAGGTGGTTGCGGCCCCGATGGCATCCTCATCCTTACCGTAGGATGTTCTTCTCCGGTCGTTGGCTATATCGTAATAGCCACGCTGCACCACGCAGCCAGTGGCCCAAGCCACAATCCTGGAATCGTCCAGACCGACCGCCTGGCAGCCCTCGCTTCCGACAATGCCGTCATATTGGGCATGAAGAGTGCCGTAAAAGCAGAGGAGCATACAGGAGAGGAATAACGTCTTCCGCATGGCTTCTACCGTACCTGAATCTTTTTCACTGCAACCGAATTGCCGTACTGCACGCGGAGCAGGTAAATACCTGCGGCAAAGTCACTGACCGGCATACGGTATTCTTCGGTAATCTGCTGCCGTACCAGAACACGACCCTGCATGTCCGCCAAAGTAATCATCACCGGGGCTCCGTCGGACTGGCAGCTGATGCAGACATAATCGGATGCGGGATTGGGATAGACGCGCACATCCGTTTCAGCAAAGGCAGGCACACCGGCAACAACTCCGACCGGATGTATCTTCGTGGTCCACACATATCCCATGGGATAGATATATCCGCCATATTCCATGGTGCCGGTCACAAAACCGACTACAGGATCGCCCCATTTAGCGAAATCGCCGTCCTTCAGTT